>OODE01001853.1_pt1 | contig 12403 bp, 9 predicted proteins | sample 1671771 | NCBI WGS metagenome assembly OODE01 (sample SAMN06348191, study PRJEB24527) | human gut metagenome | biome: human gut; feature: ankylosing spondylitis patient; material: feces | host: Homo sapiens | place: China | collected 2015-10 | reverse complement strand
CCGCGCGCGCCCGCTCGATGAGCCCCGGCGTCAGGTCGAGCTCGCCGATGGGCACGTCCTCCACGCCGTACGCATCCAGCAGCGCCTCCGCGTCGGCGCCGAGCATCGCCCGGAAGGCGCGGGCGGGCGTCGCGAAGCCGAGCGCGCCGCGGGGCTCGGAGTTCACGTGCGGCATCGCCAGCGACAGGTCCGCCGGGGCCAGCCGGTCGAACCTGAGGCCGCGGCCCTTGGGGGCTGCTCGAAGCAAAAACGAACGATCCCACGGACCTCGCGCGCGCCGTCGAGCTCATCGAGATCGGCGGGGGCATCGACGCGTGTCGTGATCTCGCACTCAAGCTCGCGCAAGAGGCGCAAGACACCAGCCGTGCGCTCGCCGAGAACGGCGTCATTTCGCACAACGCCGCTGACCTGCTCTGCTCCATGGCCGATTTCTTCATCAATCGGAGCGTATAGCGGAGTCGCAAGCGCGTAAACCCTCGAAACCTCCCCCAGCAGTGCATTTTGCTCGCGTTTCCGCAAGATTTCGATTTCAGAATGCACATGTTGGGGAGGTTTTGGATTGCTGTGGCGACCGGCGGTCCGATGTAGCCGCAAAAGGCCCATCAGCCGCCGTACATCCTCGCCGGCCGCCTCAGCTCGCCTTGGCACGCAGGCGACGATACAGCAAGCCGCCCAACGCCACGCACAGCAGTAACACGGCAACGACGACACCAACCACCAGCCAGTTTCCGCTGCCCGCAGCGGATGCCGCGGCCGTCGAAGTCACAATGGAGGGAATGCGCCCAAACGTTGCGATGAGCACCACGGGGGCGAAGCGCATCTTGGTGAGGCCGGCGAAATACGTCAAGAAGTCCTTCGGGGTTCCCGGGATCAAGAAAATCACCAGCATGACCAGCTCGAGTCGCTTCGCATTATTGAGCCACGAAAACCGGTCGAGAAGGCTGCGGTCGAAGAAGAGGCCAACCAGGCTCCAGCCCCATCGACGCGTCGCCCAATAAATCGCCGACGTCGCCAGCCCCGAGGCGACGAGACACAGCGCCGTCCCCTCCCAGAAGCCAAACGCGTAACCACTCGCCAGCTCCACAGGCTCGCCGGGCAAAAAGGCCAAGAAGATCTGGGTGACGTTGATTCCAAGCATGACGAGACGACTTATCACGCTGTGGTCGGCGACGAACGACCGAACCGCCTGAGGGTCTGCAAGCCATGCCAAGATCCCCGGAAGGTATTCCCAGCATGCAGTCGCGAGGATTGCGGCCGAGGCCGCAAGCGCCAAAAGCACGCGACGGCGCAGGATTCGACGGCGGGCATCGAGGCCATCGTCCTCTGCGACGGCCTCGGCCGACATTGCCGCAGCGGTCGCGAATGAGGGGGCGTTTGCGGTCCGCGCGCCGGCAGAAGAGGCGTCGTCCAGCGCGTCATGAGCGCCCGCGACTCGATTGCGAAGCTCGCTCAAAGCGCTTACGTCAAGACGGCGAGCGGCGCCCCCGCAAGAAACCTGATCGGAATACCCTTCGGCTTCGGGCTGCATCCTCATCATCGCGTTACCTCCTTGTGTACCTGACAAGGACAGTTTCGCAACTTGGTGTCTATGTTTTGTCTACCAGCAATGACAATTCAGTAAGCCTTACGTTAAGGTAAGCCATTCTTAAGGTAATAGCAGGTAACTGGTTCGCCGACGGCTCGATGAGCCCGGCGACGCCCGCGCAGCGCGCGCCCTCGTCACAACTCCCCCGTTTCGTCCCCATCGCCGCCCGTGCTAAACGTCGCCGTCACACGTGCCCCGCCGGTCGAACCATTCCCTAACTCAAGCGCTCCCCCGTGTAAACCGCACAAAATGCTCGACACATTCAAGCCCAGCCCAAAATGCTCGGCAGATTTGTTCTCGCTAAAGAACGGATCGCACCCGCGCCGCAGGGCTTCGGGCGTAAAGCCCGGACCATCATCGGCAACGCTCAGAGCCAACCTGCCCTCGCGAACAGAAATCTCAACCTCGATGACGCCCTTCGCATGGCCGCACGCATTGCTCAAGAGGTTGTCGAGAACCTCTTCGACCAGGGGTAGATCGATGTGGGTCATGTCGGCGCGGGCGCCATCTTCACCCTCGTCGATTGCAACCCTCAACGCGAGCCCTTCCCCGCGCGCCGCAACAACCTCGTTCGCATGCGACTCGAGCTCATCCACAAGGGACCGCGGCGTCAGCGGCTTGCGGTCTACAGGTCGATCTTCGAGCTTGCTCAGCCCTCCCATCTCCGTTGCGTACCGCTCCAAACGCACCACCTGGGCCGACAGGGCATCCAACGAACCAACATCGAGCTCATCGCCGCGACGCAGGCGCATCTGCGCCATCTCGACCGTCCCCTTGAGCACCGTGATCGGCGTTCGGAGGTCGTGCGCAAACGCCGCATTGAGCTGACGCCGCCCTTCGGCGGTGCGCCACAGCTCGCGCTGGGCATCGAGCAGCGACGCCCTCATATTCTCCAGCGTCTCGGACAGGCGACCAAGTTCTTTGCCCCGCACGCGCTCGATCGAGAAATCCAAATCCTGACCGGCGATGCGCCCCGCGGCGCTCGCCAGCTCCCCCAAGGGCCCGGCGATGTGAACGCGGTAGAAGTGCTTGAACGTGAGCCAACCCAGGCCGCCGTACGCCAAAACAGGCACAAGCCCCGTCGCAAGCGTGAGGACCCAAGGCATCGGACCATCGGGAGGCGGTGAAGCCACATAATAGGCAGTGTTCGAGACGAGCCCTTCGCCAAACGTCTCCTCAAGATCGGCTCCCGTCATGTTTTCAAACAGCTCCACGCTCTGCGCGCGGCCCGCGCGGCTCAACGCGTCATAGCGGGTTCTCCGCCGGAATCGTGCTGTTCACCTCGAGGATCTCCTCCTGCGGATAACCCTCGTTGTAATTGAGCCCCCAGTCGTAGAGGTGCACCTGGCCGCTACGAACCATGTCGACGGTCGCGTACAGCGTGCTGATGGTGCGCCCGCCCTCCGGCACGTAATCGCTACCAGTCCCCCAATCGCCCGTCGCAATGAAGACCGCGTACGGCCCATCGCCTGGCAAGTTGAGCTCGGATGCGGGAAGCAGCTGCTGAGAGGTGGGGTCGTAGATGTATGGGCCCGAATCGATCACGCCGTGCTCGGTCAAACCGTTATCGAGCGTCACCTCAAGTTCGTAATATCCATTATTCCAAGCCGCGAGCACCTCGATGGCACTCAGCGCAAGCACCGTGGCCACAACAAGATAGGCGACCAGATACGCCGTGAAGATCACGCCCAACGGCCGCAGGCTCCACCAGGTACGCAGGCGCTCTTTTCGCGGCAGACGTTTCAGCTGTTCGCGCTCAAGCTCGCGGGCCGCGCGTCGCTCGGCGCGGCGAGCTGCGCGGCGGTCGCGCCTGCGGACAGAACCGCCATTGTCCCGACAACCGTCCTCGCAAGCGACAACTCGGCCGTCTTCGTGAGGCGCATGGCGCCCGCGTGGGCCCTTACCAAAACCTGTCACTTTGCCACCCACTTGTAGCCCACGCCCCATACCGTTGCGATCGGATCGTCCGCGATCCCCGCCGACGTAAACTTGTTGCGAATGCGGCGAATGTGCTCGCGCACCTGCGACGGGTCACCCGCGGCGTCCCATCCCCACACGCGCTCGTAAATCACATCGCGGTCAAACACCTGGCCAGGGCGCTTGCTCAACAGGGCGATGATGTCGAACTCGAGCTTGGTCAAGTCGACGGTCACCGCGTTCGAATCGCCCCCGGCGGACGAATCCCGATTACCACCCGCACCGTGAACCTCAACGATGCGTTGAGCGTAATCGATGGTCATCTCGCCAAAAAAGCGGACGGCGCCGTCGCTTTGCCGATCGCGAGCCCTTCCCTCGCGCGCCATGTGCGCCGCCACGCGACGACCCAGAACCTCGAGAGAAAAAGGCTTGAGCACGTAGTCGTCGGCACCCGCCGCAAAACCATCAAGCTGGTCCATATCCTCAACGCGCGCCGTTAGAAAGATGATCGGGCAGCTCACATGCTTCCGCACGCGGCGGCAGACCTCGAAGCCGTCCATCCCCGGCATGTTTACATCGAGCAGCATGATATCGGGGGCGGGGCCAGAAGAAGCCGCCGCCAGGGCCGACGGCCCATCATGGGCAACCGAAACCTCGTAGCCCTCCATGCAGAAAAACTCCGCGAGCATATTTGCGATATCAGCCTCATCATCTACGACCAGCATGTTCATTGTCGGCCCCCATACTACTCAAACAACGGCACACGCCTCGTGCAATCGTGCGCAAGACGGCGAAGCCAGCACATACTTCCCTGAAACCTTGCCACAAACCTGTCTACGCTTTGTCGATAATTTGACCGCAAACGGTCACCTGCAGGCGGCGAGCGGCTTTTTCTCACCAGACCACAATGCAAGCGATTTTTAAAAATGTTCTTGCCACCGAGTTCAGGCTCCGTTATATTATCCCTTGCGCACTTGCGCACCCTTGATCGGGCGTTTAGCTCAGGGGGAGAGCGCTTCCCTGACACGGAAGAGGTCAGAAGTTCAAATCTTCTAACGCCCACCAGATGTTCACAGCTCAGAGGCTATGTCTCTGGGCTGTTTTGTTTTATGTCGCCAAATCCGCTGGCAGCTCCAACCATCATCGCAACGTAGCATCAATTCACCTGACGAATGGCTGCCAAATAAATTCAATACCCCAACATCAACAATAGCCAGGCGCAAAACTGCGCCGCAAACTGCTCCAACCGCTCAAACAACCACCCTGCCCATGCACAAAACCGCGTCAGCAACCCAAGTGCCTATCCCGGCTGACTCCGCAGTCAATCAAAACCGCCCCAATAGCCACCGAGGCCGAGACCAACGCGTCTCGAACCCATCCGAACCGCAACTTCTCAGCAAAACGCCGCGATGTCTGCGCTCTGCGGTATCCTTGAGCCACTTGCACCTGCAGCACCAAGGAGCCGCCATGCGCACCGAGCTCGATGTTCCCTTTTCGCACAAAGAAGAAGCCAAGGCGCTGGGCGCCAAATGGGACCGAACCAAGAAGATCTGGTATGTACCTAGCGGCGTCAACCCCGAACCCTTTGCCGAGTGGCTGCCCGGTGTTGACCGATCCGACCTCTCGGCGCCGTATATATATCTAGTACTGGGCAAGCGCGAGTGCTGGAAGTGTCACAAAGAGACCTCGGTCGCGGCCTTCGGCATTCCCTATCGAACCGATAACGACGAGAGCATCGCCATCGCGCACGCACCCAACGAAGCCGGGCACATTGCCATCGACACGGCCAACGCCAACGCACTCGCCATCGTGCCCGCTCTTGGCTGCGCGCCGGGCGAGATCCGCGACTACCTTCATAAGCGCTGCGGCTACAAGCCCGTGGGCGCGCGAGCCTCCAAAGCCCCGTCGCTCGGCAACACGTGCACCAGTTGCGATGCGCTGCAAGGCAGCCGCTATCTGTTCGAGGAGCCCTCATCCCCGTTTGCCCTCACTGCCATCAACAAGCTGCCGGCACTGGAGTTTGTGCGCGTCGAAGTTGCCGGCGTCTTTGGCGTCCCGGCTACGCGCACTGACTTTGACCAGGCGCTCTTTACCTGGGCACGTGACCATCACGCCGAGTTCCACAAGCAACTCGGTGAGGGGATTTATTTGTAGGGACGGAGAGGCCTTCACAGCCAGCTCCTCCGCATCACCTATCCCTCGTCGCCGGCGTCGTACACGATATCGAGGCCACAAACAGGGCATTTCTCCGGGTACACCGGCATATGAACGCCTGTCCGTTTTCTCACTTCGTCGCTGAGTCTGTCGCGCGCATCGATGAACCGAATGTCGAGACACGGTATTTGCGAGCCGCAACAAGGACAGGCGACGACAAACGACCCGCAATCAACTTCTACGCTCGGAAACATATTGTTGTCGATAAGGGCACGCGGCAGTTTTCCGTACTTCCCCATCACGACATCGCCTCGCCAGCTCACGCTCGCTCCCTTCCCGTAATTGAAACCAGGAAGAGCATGCACCAGCAAGTGCGCGCGAAATTGCATCGCCACGCGATCCGATCAAACAACACGATCTTAAAAGACCACCAAAGCCAAATACGCTAATACGGCAGAATCCCCGCCTTTTCACGCTTCTTTTCCGAGCGATCGAACTCAATGCGATGGGCCTCAAGAAACGCCGTATTGGGTCGCCACTGACGCTCATTCGGCTGCCTTAGCGTCGCACCTGCAAAGGAAGCGTAGTCGGTCTTATCCAGCAGGTACGATCCGCACAGCCGATATTCACCGCAAACAGGCTCAAACGAAATCAGATGAGCATCAAATAGGGAATGTAAGTCGCGCCGAAGCAGAATGCCATTGCTGGCAACTTGCGATTTAGGGCCCGAGTAATTCTCGATATGTGCAGCCTCCAGAGCTTCGCTGACGCCGCAGTCCGACACCGCGCAACGGCCGTCATAGGCGGCAACGAGCTGCTTGCGGAACCATTGTTGCCCCAGTCGCTCGCGCCTTAACGCATAGCGAACTTTTTCGTCATCGGTCGCATCCCGTCCGGCAAACTCAATGTCGACTGGCATGTGCTTCAGATAGCTCATGTCGGACGCAAAACGAGGGTCAGGCCCGCCTTTATGAACGGGACCATGCAGAACAAACCAGCCGTTTTCGGGCTCGAACCGTTCAACAAACGCAAGGCCAAGCACCTTATAGCCCACCTCAGTTGCAAATATGACTCCAACTGGAACGCCACATTCCATGCAGTTGAGCATTTTCCGGTTATAGTCTTGGTCTCGAGAACCAACGGTGCCCGGCGCTTGAACCGAATACTTAATGACCCACGTGCCGTCATCCAAATAGAGCGGAGGAACATCGGTATAGAAACTCTTTTTAGAGTTATGAACCGAGAGCGCAAAGATCTTATCGGGATCTTGCTTCACCCGATCCTGGCCCGGCCAGAAGATCCCTGAATCCCGCGTTACGGGAAAGAAGTCCGAGCCAATTCTCAAACGATACTGATACTGAGGGCTATCTTCCTTGGTGTGGTGCGGAAGGCTGGTCCAAACGCCGCCGCGCTGTTCCTCACCCAGAAACCACTCCCATGCCTCAACGTATTCGGAAGGCACGAGACTGCAGGCGCGGTCATAGCTTGGTCCATCCATCAACGGAACAGCAAGGTCAATGTCGTTCATCGCCAGCACCTACAACCATACGAACGCGAATCATGCCCCTCAATAATATGGCCGAGAGTCAATTATTACGAGGTCTCATTCCGCGATCGGCACGTCGTTGATGCTCTCGGTTTGCCGCTGGCGCGCTTGTACCCCGCTGTCCCACTTCCCTGTATACTGATGTAGCACGTGTTTCATCCGGGCTTGTTGGACCGGGTCGTTCATGGGAGGGCCTTATAGCTGCTTCGAATCCGCCTAAGGGGAGCGTTTCTTCTTCGTCCATCAAGCCGGTTACACGCAAGGCCGTGCGCTGCCAGCGCGAGGTCGCCTGGCTTGTCACGCAGGCAGCAGGCAGACTCGTGGCGAGCACGGAGGACGTCAATGCTCCCACACCGAGCTTTGTGCTGGCAGCGGCGCTGGATCGAGTACGCCAGCTGGAACTCGTCGCACAAGAAGACGGCAGCCATCTTGGCTACCAGGACGCTATGGCGCCCGACCTGTTGACCTTTTGTCGCATGACCAAATTGCCCGCCGCACCCAATGCGCTTTCGGACGCAGGCTACATGTTTACGCTTTCGGGCGCGGACCTTATCCGCGACATCTATGCATACTGCAGCGAGCTCGCCGAGCGCAGCGTCTTTGGCACGGCTGAAGTCAAACCGGGATATGTCATCAAGCTGGTTCTTAGGCTGTTCTTGATGGACGGGTTCGGGGCCATGCCGGCGTAAGCCGAGTCTTTAGCATCACCGTCGACTGGGCAACAACCGCTTTACCTTAATGGACGCCAATCGAGAGTCGATTATTGGGTCGCCTCGTCCACTAACGCATCTATCCCACGCGCTCCGACAGTCGATACTTGCGGTTGCGGCTCGTCGCCGGCGCCGTGGGCTCAAGCTCGCCTTGAGCAATGAGCGCGTTGACGCGCGACCTAACCTGGGAAATTGTGAGCCCTGTGTGCTCTGCCAGCTCGCGCGTCCCCAGCTCGCCGTAGTGTTTGAGTGCCGTCACAATTAAGCCCCCGCCATGATCGACCGGCTCGATCTTTGAACGGTAAAGTACGACCTTGAACCGATCGAATCCCGGGCAGAACAGGGGCTCGGCCAGACCATGCGCGCGCATGGCATCGATCATCATCGGGATGCCCGAGCCATTGCCCTCAGCCGGCGAACCTGCGCCATCCGGCAGCGGGACAATCGACATGAGCTTCACAAGCGTCGCGTTACGGCATCGGGAGCTGCCGTCAAACAAGTTCTCGCGAGTCTTTCCCCCGTAAAGGCCGCCAGGATTCGTCACCTCGACACGATCATCAAAGACGTCGACGGCAATCGATTGTCCACAGAACCGATCCCCGTATTCTCGATGGATTACGGCGTTGGCGATTGCCTCGCGCAGAACCTCCTCGGGAATCTCAAGCGAGTCGACACGCGAGACGCCTTGGACGGTCGAGGTTCGCCGCAAATTCTTGGCGACGGCTGCGACGGCATCCGAGATCATCTCGCCCAACGTTCCCTCACAGATTGTGCGGTCCATGAACCTCAGCGACCCCGCCATGCCCTTCTGAGTTCCCGCATGGACAGCCACGTCAACGAAGAGCTTGGGATAGAACTGCTGAGGGTAGGTGCCCACAACTAGGAGTCCAGCCTTGGTGACATTGCCCTGGGAATCAAGGATATTTAGGCGCTCCAGCTTCGTTTGTTTGTCCGGCGCGCCGCGCATTGCCCGGGGCGTCAACGAGAAAGCCCGATCTATCGTACGGTCGACCAGCGTCTCGTCGAGATCGTCCGCGCCCGCACCCGCCACCGCGTCGCGATCGCTCGGAGTCGCTCGACCGTATGACGCCAATGCGAGCACCTCGGTCGATGAAAGCGGCACATCTTTGTCATCGATGCGCTTGTAGCTGCCGCCCTGGGCGCCCCGCTCTATGACATAGCAGGGCTTGCTCGACGGATCGAGCTCCTCAATCGTAATGACGAGAACGATGACGCCCTGAAGCTCCACTCGCTCGATCGTGTATTTGGGCGGATTGGCCAGCTTTCCTCGACCGCCCGCATCACCCATGCCTGACACAAATTGGTTGAGCACTTTCTCGGTCTCGAAGTTCTCAACCGGGACAAAACCTGCGCGCTCACTCACTCCGAGCACGATGATTCCGCCGGCAGTGTTCGCGAATGCGCTCACCGTTTCCCACACGTCGCGGGAAAGCGTCGTGGCGCTCTCCTTCACTTCGACGTTAAGATCATCCGAGCCCATACGCCTTAAAGACTCAAGCAGACCGGTCAGCTCGTTTTCGTTCATCTGCACGTCCTTTCGCTCGGTCCTGCGGAGAATGCCGCGGATAGATTTCCCTCGTCTCTCAGTTATCTCTCGTAATTATCTCTCATTTATCTCTCTATCTCTCGGCTTAGAGATAAGAGATAGATAGAGATGAAATGTCTACCATTTGCTTCATTTATACATATTTTTGCTGGTAGAACAATCGGTATTGAGACAATACCATGATTGCCTGTCTCTTTGCTGCTCAGTTATCTCTCATATTTATCTCTCACCTTTCTGTTATCTCTCGTATTAGAGACGAATGAGATATGAGAGATGTGTGGGCGGCGGATGAGCGTGGATTTTGGACGGTCGGGAAATGAGGGTGGGTATTTGGACGGTTTTTGGGCGTTTTGAGGCTGATTCCGTCCGAAAATCCACTCTCATTCGATAGGCGTCCAAATTTCCACGCTCGCGCGGCGGTCACGCGGGGCCTTTCCCCAATCCGCCGGTATCGCCTTCAGTTCGCTGCAGAACCGCGGCCCCATATGGGTATACTCTCGGGGATTCGACTCGATTCGCCCCCGCTGGGGCGTCAAAGGAGGCTGCATATGCCCACCACCTCAACTGACCCTCGCGCCGCTGCCGCCGCGCTACTGGTGCCCGGAACCACCTGCCACGGCTTTACCGTCGAGCGCTGCGAGACCGTGCCCGAGCTCGACTCGGATGCCTACGTGCTTCGCCACACCGCCTCGGGCGCTCGCCTGCTGTACCTGGCGTGCGACGACGAAAACAAGGCTTTTGCCATTGGCTTTAAGACGCCGCCGGCCGATTCCACCGGTGTGTTCCATATTCTTGAGCACTCGGTGCTGTGCGGGTCGGCCAAGTTTCCCGTCAAGGAGCCGTTTGTCGACCTGATCAAGAGCTCCATGCAGACGTTCCTCAACGCCATGACCTACCCCGACAAGACCATCTACCCCGTTGCCACCACCAACGAGCAGGATTTGTACAACCTGATGGACGTGTACCTGGACGCGGTGTTCAACCCGGCCATCTATACCAAACCCACCATTTTTGAGCAGGAGGGCTGGCACTACGAGCTGGACCTGCCGGAGGGCGCCGAAGGCGAGGGCGACGCCGCGAGCCTGCGCGAGGGCACGCTGCGCTATAACGGCGTGGTGTTCAACGAGATGAAGGGCGCGCTGTCCGACCCCATGAGCGTGCTGGACGACGCCGTCAACGCCGCGCTCTATCCCGACACCGCCTATGCGCACGAGAGCGGCGGCGACCCGCGCGCAATTCCCGCGCTCACCTACGAGCAGTTCCTGGACACGCACGCGCGCCACTACAATCCTTCCAACTCCTACATCACGCTCTACGGCGACCTGGACGTGGACCGCGCGCTGGCCTTTTTGGACGAGCGCTATCTGTCGCAGCCGAGTGCCGCGAGCCGCCGCATGGACGCTGCCGTTGCCGCCGGCGAGGACCCGTCCGCGCTGGCGCCCAATCCGCTGGACGTGCAGGCGCCCGTGACCTGCGAGTATAAGCGCGTCGAGATGGCCACTACGCCCGAGAACGCCCTGGTGGGCCTGGGCCTGGTGCTGGGCAGCGCGCTCGACCGCAAGCGCACGATCGCGGCGGATATCTTGTTCGAGGCGCTGCTGGGCTCCAACGAGGCACCGGTTAAGAAGGCCATTCTGGCCGCCGGCCTGGGCGGCAACGTGGTGAGCTACACCGCGGCCGAGAGCCTGCAGCCCTACGAGCTCATCATGCTGCAGAACGCGCAGCCCGGCATAGCGCGCGAGCTGCGCCGCGTGTTCCAGGACGCCTGCCGCGACCTGTGCGAGCACGGCGTTCCGCGCGAGCGCCTGGAGGCCATCATCAGCAGCAACGAGTACGACCTGCGCCAGCGCGACTATGGCATCGCCGACGGCGTGGCCATTGCGTGCGACGCGCTGAGCACTTGGCTCTACGATGACGACGCCGCGACGCTGGCGCTCAAGTACGGCCCGGTGTACGAGGAGCTGCGTGGCGAGCTGGACGGCAGCTATTTTGAGGACCTGCTGCGCGAGCTGGTTCTGGAAAACGACCACATGGCGCTGGTCGAGCTGGTACCGGTAGATGCCGCCGAGGGTTCGGAGGGTGCCGAGGTCGCCGAGCTGGCTGCCAAGCGCGACGCCATGACCGATGCCGAGCTGGCCGACGTGGTCGAGCGCACGGCCGTGCTGCGTGCCGCGCAGGAGGCCGAGGACACGCCCGAGGACAAGGCCACGCTGCCGCGCCTGCGTGTATCCGACATTGGCGAGGCGCGCCCCGAGCCGCCGCTCGTTGTGGACACGACTGCGCCCATCCCCTGCCTGCGTCACGGCATCCCCACCAACCGCCTGGCCTACGCCATGCAGTATTTCGATCTGGGTTGCGTCGCGTTTGAGGACCTGCCCTACGTGACCCTGCTCTGCCGCCTGCTCAAGCAGCTGCCCACGAGCGAGCACTCGGCCGAGGAGCTCGATAATCTCATCGCCGGCAAGCTGGGCTTTTTGAGCTTTACGACCGAGGTCATGACGCAGCCCGACGTGGACGGCGTGCGCCCCTACCTGCTGGTAAGCGCCGGCGCCCTGTCCGAGAAGATCGATGCGCTGGCAAACCTGCCGCGCGAGGTGTGGTCGAGCACGCTGCTGCTCGATGCCGACGCCGATCGCGTGCGCGACGTGCTCACGCAGATTCGCATTGGGCTTGAGCAGGGCTTTATCAACAACGGCCACTCGGCAGCACTCGGTCGCGCGATGAGTTACAGCTCGCCTTCGGCCGTGGTGCGCGAACAGCTCTCGGGCGTGGACTTCTACCTGTTCTTGCGTGATCTGCTCGAACACTTTGACGAGCGCTTGGATAGCCTGCGCGCCAAGTTTGCCGAGCTGGCGGGCCGCATCTTTGTGGCCGATGGCTGCCTGGCGAGCTTTACCGGCAGCGATGAAGACTTTAACGCGTAC
>OODE01001850.1_pt1 | contig 12417 bp, 10 predicted proteins | sample 1671771 | NCBI WGS metagenome assembly OODE01 (sample SAMN06348191, study PRJEB24527) | human gut metagenome | biome: human gut; feature: ankylosing spondylitis patient; material: feces | host: Homo sapiens | place: China | collected 2015-10 | reverse complement strand
CCCCTTTAACAAGGGGGGCTGCTGTTGCGCACCAATAGGCCCCCTTGTTAAAGGGGGCTGGCATCGCCGTAAGGCGATGACTGGAGGATTCCCACGCAACAGCTCTCAGCCCTTCGGCGCTCCCCTCATCCGCCCCTTCGGGGCACCTTCTCCCAGGGGAAGGCTTTGGGACGAGGGGGTTTCTCACCCCGTAATGACCGTTCCCTCCACCCGCTGGCCCAGGGTGTCCAGCAGGAGGGCGTGTTCTACCCGGCCGTCCAGGATGGACACCTGGCCCACGCCGGACTGGATGGCATGGACGCAGCCCCGGACCTTGGGGGCCATGCCCCCGGCGATGAGACCGGCGTCCATCAGCTCCAGGGCCCGCTTCACGTCCATGTGGGGCACGGCGGTTTTGGTGTTGTGGCTGTCGATGAGGATGCCCCCCACGTCGGTGAGGAACACCAGCTTCTGGGCGCCCAGGGCCTCGGCCACCGCCCGGGCGGCATCGTCGGCGTTGCAGTTCAGGCCGCAGCCGTCCTCCCCCAGGGCGATGGGGGAGATGACGGGCAGGAACCCGGCGTCCAGCAGGGTGGTGATGAGCTTGGTGTCCACATGGGTGATCTCCCCCACCCGGCCCAGGGCCGGGTCCTTCACCGTGGCGGTGATGAGGCCGCCGTCCTTGCCGGACACGCCCACGGCGGACACCTTCTGCCGGGCCAACTCCTGGACGATGGACTTGTTCACCTGGGCCGACAGGGCCAGCTCCGCCGTGTCCAGCACGGCCTGGTCCGTGTAGCGATAGCCGTTTTCAAACCGGGTGGGCACGTGCAGCCGGGACAGCAGGGCGGTGATGTGCTTGCCGCCCCCGTGGACCAGCACCACCCGCACCCCGGCCATGCGCAGGGCGGCCACGTCCTGGAGGGTGGTGTCGTGGACAGACCCCGCCCCGATGGCCGAGCCGCCGTATTTGACCACGACCGTCTGCCCCTCCGCCCGGTTCAGGATGGGCAGGAGGGAGAGCAGGCTGCGCACCTTCTCCATGCCGTCCAGGCCGTGGGACACGTCATACTCCTGGAGATAGGTGTGGACATAGTCCACGTCGGAGGGGGTGTCGATATACTCGCTGCCCCGCTTCTGCCGGGTCTCCGCCCCCTTGCCGGTGATGAGCAGCACCGTGGGGCTCTGGCAGGACAGGATGGCCCGGCGGATGGCCTCCCCCCGGTTGGGCTCGATGGAGTAGTCGCAGGCGACATACTGGGCGATCTCCCGGCAGATGGACACGGTGTCCTCCTCCCCGGAGTCCTCCTCGGTGAGAATGATGAAGTCGGAGTTGGCCCCGGCCACCTCCCCCAGATCTTTTCTCCGGTCCAGGGCCTTCTTGCCGGGGCAGCCGAACACGGTGACGATACGCCGCCCGGGATACTCCGCCTGGACGGAGCGGAACAGAGTCTCGAAGCTCATGCGGTTGTGGGCATAGTCCACAATAGCGGTGACGGTGTCGTCGGCGTTAGAGTAGACTTCCATGCGCCCGGGCACCCGGGCCTTCATCAGCCCCACATACACCGCCTGCTCCGGGATGTTCAGCCCCTGGCACACGGCGATGGCGGCCAGGGCGTTTTCCACGTTGAACAATCCGGGCATGGTCAGGCGGAACTCCCGCTGGAACCGGCGGGTGCGCACCCGGAACAGGATGTCGTTGCCCCGCTTGCGCACCTGGCTGGCGTACACGTCCGCCTCCTCGTTCTTCTGGGAGAAGGTGATGACGGGGCGGCCCCCCTCCTGAGCGGCCTGGAGCACCCGCTGGGCGTGGTCGCAGTCCAGATTCACGCAGGCGATGCGGGCCTGGGCGAAAATTTTCAGCTTGGAGGAGAAATAGTCCTCAAAGTCCGGGTGCTCGATGGGGGAGATGTGGTCGGTGCCGATGTTCAAAAAGCAGGCAGCGGCAAAGTCGGTACACAGGGTGCGGTGATACTTCAGCGCCTGGCTGGACACCTCCATGGTCACATAGCCCAAGCCGTTGTCCCGGGCGTTGGCAAAGTGCCGCTGAAGCTCCAGGGGCTCCGGGGTGGTGAGGTGGGACTCGAACTGCTCTGTGCCGTCATAGGTGTCGATGGAGGAGATGACGCCCGAGGCGGGGCGGCCCTCCCCCGCCAGATACTCGTCCAGAATATACTTCAGGTAATAGGCGGTGGACGATTTGCCCTTGGTCCCGGTGATGCCAATGACGTTCAGATCACCGGAGGGGTGGCCGTAGTACAGGTCGGCCAGGGGGGCGATGGTCTCCCGCATGTCCGTCACCCGGATGCAGGGCAGATCCACCTGGGGGTAGGGCTCCAGGCTCACATAGGCCATGGCCCCCTTGTCCCGGGCCATCTGTAAAAATTCCGCTTTGAAGTGGGCACCCTTGCACACAAACAGGGTGCCGGGGACCACCTGGCGGGAGTCGTAGGAAACCAGAGCCACCGGGGCCGTCAGGTCCAGGCCGGCGGGCCGGGACACCAGCAGCCCCCGCTGCTCCAACAGATCAAGATAGTCCCCCAGGGGACGGATGGACTGAGCCATAGCTGTCGCCTCCATGAAATCAAGAATAAATCGCCCGGGGAATATTTTTTATTGCCCCGGGCTTTTTTATTGTTCAGCTAAAGATGCCCCGCAGGGGACGGTGGCAGGCCAGCACGGCCCGCTCGGCCAGGACGGACATGGCGTCGGTGTAGAAGGGGGGCAGCTGGCGGCGGACGGCGAACACAGACAGCTCTGTGCAGGCCAGCACCCCGCTGTCGCAGCCCTGAGAGAGCAGGTCCTGGTGGATGGCGTCGAACTTTTGGGGGTCGCCGTCCCGCCCGGCCTTCACGTCGTCATAAATAAGGGACATGACCAGCTTCTGGGCCGCCGGGGAGGGCGTCACCGCCGTGATGCCCAGGGCCGCAAACTCCTTTTGATACAGGCCGGATCGAATGGTCCCGTCGGTGGCCAGAATGCCCGGGCGGGTGCGCCCCTGGCGCTTTAAGGCCGCCGCCGTCTCCCGGATCATGTTCAGGATGGGCACGCCGATGTGCTCCTGCACCCGATCCAGAAAGAAGTGGGACGTGTTGCAGGGCACGGCCAGCACCGTGCAGCCCGCCTGCTCCAGCAGCCGGGCGTCGGCCAGCAGCCGCTGAAACACCGCCTCCTGCTCCTCCGCCGTGCCCAGAATGGCCGCCGTGCGGTCGGGCATCTGGCAGTCAGACAGGATGAGGGCGTTCACGTGCTCCTGGTCAGTGTGGGCGTCGGTGCGGTCAATGACCAGCTGATAAAAGGTGTTGGTGGCCTGGGGCCCCATGCCCCCCAGCACCCCGAGACGGTCGTTCACAGAAACCTCCACGTTATCCCTCCGGCACCTTGTTGTACTGGTCGAAACGCTTGATGTTGCCGATATGGTTCTTCAAAATGCGCAGGCGGCGTTTCAGGCTGGCGTCGCCGGAGTAGACCAGAGAGTGGGAGTCCTTCCCCGCCCGGATCAGCTCCTGCATCTCCCCGTGGTAGGCCTTGGGGGTGAACTTGAAGGCGACTTTTCGGGGCACCATCCGCCACAGGGAGCGGTCGTGGGTCATCTGGAAGGGCAGGTCCTGATGCTCCACCCGGTCCTCCACCACCATTTTGGCGATGTTGTGGCCGGAGCCGGTGACATAGTAGTTGCTGCGGCCCTGGCGGCAGTTGATCTCAAAGGCCTTATACTTGCCGTCCCGGCGGTCATATTTGATGTCGAAGTTGGAGAAGCCGGTGAAGTGCAGGCTTTCCAGCAGGTCCCGGAACTTGGATTCCAGCTCCTCGTCACAGTCGGTGAGGATCACGGCGTGGTTGCCGATGCCGTGGGGAGAGTGCTCCTCCAGCAGCACGTGGCCCAGGCACATAGTGGTCACCTTTCCGTTGCGGTCAGAGTAGCTGGTGAGCACCCGCATATAGCTGTCGTCCCCGGGGATGAACTCCTGGAGGACCATGTGGTCCTGATAGCCCGCAGCATAGACGTGGTCCAGGCTCTCCAGCAGCTCCTCCCAGCTCTGGCAGATATACACCTTGGCCAGGGAGTGGTCGCCACAGGCCCAATAGGCCACGGAGTCGGCGGGCTTGGCGATATAGGGCGGGCCCCAGGGCAGGGAGAAGTCGTGGCCCATGGACTTGTCATAGATAAAGGTGGCCGGGTGGTCCACCCCGTGCTCGTCGCACAGCTGATAGAACCGCTCCTTGTTGATGAGGGAGTTCAGCAGGTCCTCGGCAATATAGGGGGCGATGACGTTCTCGGGCAGGTGGTCCCGGTGGCGGGCGGCCAGCTGAACATAGCTGTCGCCGCAACCCAGCAGCAGGACGGTCTTGTCCGCAAATTCTTCGGCCACCGCCCGGGCGTTGCGCAGAAAGGCCTCGTCGCTCTCGTTGTCTGGGCAGACCCGATAGTCGATGATAGCGCTGCCGTGGCAGGGGAAGGAGGGATATTTGCCAAAGGCCACCGAGCGCACGCCATAGGCCTCGTGAAAGGCCCGGGCCACGCTGTATACGTTGATATCGCCGCCGAAGAGCAGCGGCTGGAAGGAAAGTGACTGATCCATCAAAGAGACTCCTTTGTATTCCAATGTCTGGTGTCATTGCGAGGAAGGGCGCAGCCCGTGACGGAAGGATTCCGACACCGGAAAGCTGTCTTGGAAACGGAATCCCTCAGTCATCGCCTGCGGCGATGCCAGCCCCCTTTCACAAGGGGGCCAAGGGACGGGGGTTACGGATTCCCACGTCGCTTCGCTCCTCGGAATGACACGGTACATATTATTCTTATCGAAACTCCACCTGAAAGCCCCGGGCGAACAGGGGGTCCATCTCAAAGGTGGCCAGGTCGCCCACGGAGCACTTCAGGTCCGTCACGTCCAGGATGAGCTCGCTGGCCCCCAGGCCGCCCAGCACACGGGCCCGCTGAGACCCCAGGCGCACGGTGCGGCGGTTATTTTTCCGCCACCGGGCGATGGCGGCCAGCAGCCCCGTCTCCCGGGGCCGAGTGACCCCAAAGCCGTTCTGATAGCCCACGGGCAGCACCGCCACCCGGGTGGGCTTTTTCAGGGTGACGGGCCGGTCCACCCCCAGCACGTGGCCCTTGGGCAGCCAGCGCACTTCTGTCAGGGGGGCCTGTCCAAAGCCCACGGTCTTCAGGCCGTCGTCCCGGGTGCGGCGACACCGGCCCAGGATGGCGGAACCGGCCCGGACCCCGTCCAGCTCCGGCGCAAGCCCGTGGAGCAGGGCGAAGGAGCCGGCGGCGTGGACCACCCCGGTCTCGAATCCCGCCTGGTGGATGGCATCCAGGGCCTGCTGAAACTGCTCCAGCTGGCGCTTGGCCTGGGGGTCGTTGGGCCGGGCGGCATGGAGCTGGGTATACACCCCGGACAGGGCCACGTTGGGCATGGAGCGATAGGCCAGCAGCAGCTTTTCCGGCTCGCTGACCAAAAAGCCCCCAAAGCCCATGCCCGTGTCCACCTGGATGTGGGCCTCGGCCACGGTGGAGCGGTTGCCCGCCAGGGCGTTCAGGGCCATGCCCGTGTCCACGGAGGAGACGGTGCACACCACGTTCAGGTCCACCAGCCGCTCCAGCTCCTCCCGGTCGGTGGTGGCCCGGAGCATCAAGATCTCCTCGTCCACAAAGCCCGCCTGGCGCAGGGCCTCGGCCTCGGCGATCTCGGACACGGCGAAGCGGCCGATGCCCTCGTCCCGCAGCAGCTGGGCCAGGGCGGCGGCGCCCACCCCCTGCCCGTCGCCGGTGACCACGCCATAGATGGCGGCCCCGGCGGCCCGGTCTTTGATGACCGTCAGGTTATTCTTGATGGCGGCTCTGTCGATGACCAGCTTGCGCATGATGCAGCACTCCCCTTTATCTCTGTGTCGGGACGCGGTGGAACAGGGCCCGCAGCGTGAAACTTGCACGGGCACAGCCTTTTTCGGCTATTTTACCACCCTTTGCCCGAAAAGGCAATGGGCACAGAATTCACAGTTGCCTTTTCGGGCGAATCCGGTTATAATAGGGGGAAAACGGGGTGTCTTGTCACCCCCTGATATGAGGAGGCGGCCTCAGGAATGAAAGCGAAAACAAACCTGACGATGCTGTGTGATTTTTATGAGCTGACCATGGCCAACGGCTATTTTCAGACGGGACTGAAGGACCGGATCTGCTATTTCGACGTGTTCTACCGCTCGGTGCCCGACAAGGGCGGTTTTTCCATCGCCGCGGGCCTGGCCCAGGTGGTGGAGTATATCCAGGACCTGACCTTTGACGAGGAGGACGTGGAATATCTCCGCGGCAAGGGCTGCTTCAGCGAGGAGTTTTTGCAGTATCTGCTGCACTTTGAGTTTACCGGCGACATCTGGGCCGTGCCCGAGGGCACCCCTGTCTTCCCCGGCGAGCCCATTCTGACGGTCCGCGCCCCGGCCATCCAGGCCCAGTTTGTGGAGACCTTTATCCTGCTGACCCTGAACCACCAGAGCCTGATCGCCACCAAGTCCAACCGCATCGTCCGGGCCGCCGAGGGCCGCCCGGTGTCTGAGTTCGGCTCCCGCCGGGCCCAGGGGGCGGACGGGGCCATTCTGGGCGCCCGGGCCAGCTATATCGCCGGCTGCGCCTCCACCGCCTGCACCCTGGCCGACCAGCGCTATGGCTCCCCCGCCTCGGGCACCATGGCCCACTCCTGGGTGCAGATGTTCCCCGACGAGTATACCGCCTTCAAGACCTATTGCCAGCTGTATCCCAACAACGCCACATTGCTGGTGGACACCTATAATGTGCTCAAGTCCGGCGTGCCCAATGCCATCCGGGCCTTTAAAGAGGTGCTGCTGCCCCAGGGCATCACCCGCTGCGGCATCCGGCTGGACTCCGGCGATTTGACCTATCTGTCTCAAAAGGCCCGGAAGATGCTGGACGAGGCGGGGCTGACCGACTGCAAGATCTTTGTCTCCAACGCCCTGGACGAGTATATCATCCGGGACCTGGTGCGCCAGGGGGCCCGCATCGACGCCTTCGGCGTGGGCGAGCGGCTGATCACCTCCCGGTCTGAGCCGGTGTTCGGCGGCGTTTATAAGCTGGCCGCCATCGAGGACGACCAGGGCAACATCATCCCCAAGATCAAGATCAGCGAGAACCCCGCCAAGATCACCACCCCCCACTTTAAAAAGGTCTACCGCATCTTCTCTAAGGACACCGGCAAGGCCGAGGCCGATCTGGTCTGCCTCCACGACGAGGAGTTCGACTTCTCCCAGCCCCTGGAGCTGTTCGACCCGGACGCCACCTGGAAGAAGAAGACCTTTACCGACATCTATGCCACCGAGCTGCTGGTGCCCGTGTTCCAGGGGGGCAAGCTGGTGTATCAGGTGCCCGATATCCAGACCAGCCGGGCCTATTGCCAGCGCCAGGTAGACTCCCTGTGGGACGAGGTCAAGCGCTTTGAGAACCCCCACAACTACTATGTGGACCTGTCCCAAAAGCTGTGGGACGTGAAGCAGCAGCTGCTCAGCAGCAACGGCTGAAGGCCCATAAGATAAAAAAGGTTCTACGTCAATAGTTGGGGTAGAGAAAAAGGAAATCGTCTCAAGCAGTGCCAGGAGTACTCTCGGCACTGCTTTTATGTGTGGCAAAACAGGATACGTCTTCTGAAATTATGGAAATTACGCATGCCGAAGCATACACGTTTCAGGACTTTCGTTTTGTTGTTGCAGCCTTCGATGAAGCCGTTTGACCAGGGTACATCCATAGAGTTCAAAATCTCGCGGAACCAGTTGCGATATGCTTTGATACAATCAGAAAATTCTGGTAGGCCCATTGTCTCAGCAGACCGCAGCCAATCGATCAGTTTCGGTTTTCCTGCCGCAGATGATTTGGCGCGTATCACGTCAAGAAACTCATTTTTTAGTCGATATGCGTCCGCAAGTCTGGGCGCGATCTCAAACATAAGAGCCAGCCGCTCCATTTCTTCGTTCGAGAGTTTTGCCATTGGTTTCATCAGAAGACATCTGGATCTCTTGAAGTATTTTCGGAATCTGGCGGAGAGTTTCTTCTGCTCCTTCTTTCTGACACGTTCCATCGCCCAATAGACCTGGCGGATCACATGATACCTGTCCGCGACAATGGCAGCGCCGGGAAAACAGGTTTTGGATACCGCTCGAAAATGAGGATTCATGTCACAGACAAAGTATTTTACACCGGTTTTGGATGGGAATTGTGAGAAATATTTGATAAGATCGTTCTCAAAGCGATTTGGTAAAATATCGACCACTTTGTGCTTTTCAGCATCCACGATAATGCTGTTGTACTTTTCTCCCCCGGAGTTGCCCTTGAATTCGTCGATGGAGAGCACTTCCGGCAATTGGGTCGGCTTAAAGGCGACGTATTTGAAATATCGCGCTGCGGTCGCCCCAGAGACGTTGTAGCGTGCACCAATTTCTGAAGCGGGTACCAATTCATGAAACGCACCGATGATCGCAGCGACCAGCCGGCTGGTGACTCGGTGGTATCTTGGGAGAAAGAAATTTTTCTCAAAGAAGCGCTTGCCGCATATGCAGCGATAACGCCGCTTACGCAGGTGCAGCAGCGTTTTCCTGCCAAAGGGAACATCCTTGACCGTCTGCATTCGGTAGTCGTGTACACGGTCAGTGAGCGCGCCGCAGGCTGGGCACGGGTGCTTTGTTCTGGGTAATTCGAGGAAAATGTGTACCTCTCCAGAAATGTTTTCAACATTTGTAATAATCGCGTCTTCCAAGTTCAGCAGTTTTGCGGTATAATCTTTGTTGAGCATAGAGATCTTTCCTTTGTTGTGATTGGTGGTACTTTTATGATAAGGGATTTTTCCTCTATGCTCAACTTTTTTCATAATTAAGGGGTCAGGTTCTTCACCTGACCCCAACATTTATTATAGAACCTCACTCTTTCGTAGCATATCTGATACGCTTGTAGCATGCTCCATGATTCTCCCACAAATAACATCACAGTAAATTACGAGAAGGAGGCTCAATGTGATATTTGATTATTACGACAAACTCATAACCCCAGAAGAAGCGGCTGAAATACTGGGATGTGGGATGAACACCATTTATAAGATTCTGAAGTCAGGCCAACTCAAAGCGATGCGGATCGGACGCATTTGGAAAATTCCAAAAAGGGCCGTTCAGGAGTACATCGTTACGGAGTCAAAAATAAAGTTGGCCGGTTGGTGACGCATGATTTCTCCAATTTCAGAAGACGCATCCTGTTTTGCCACGCATGAAAAGCGCCCACCCCCCCAACAAAGGAAAGCACCCCCGCCCACAGGCCCCATCACAGGGGCGCTCCGGGCGGGGGTTTGGAATTTAGGAAAAAAGTAAGAATACTGTCAAAAATTACGCCAGGGCAAACATGGTGAAGGCGGGCCAATAGGTGACCAGCATCAGCACCACCAGCAGGGAGAAGATAAACCACAGCATGAACTTCATCATCTTGCCGATGGACACGCCGGAGATGGCGGAGGCCACGAACAGGTCGATGCCATAGGGAGGCGTGCAGAAGCCGATGGCCAGGTTCATGGTCAGCATGATGCCGAAGGTGACGGGGCTCATGCCCAGGGCCTCGACCACAGGCAGCAGGATGGGGGCCAGGATGATGGTGGCGGGGATGTTGTCCACCAGGCAGCCGATAACCAGCAGGAAGATGTTGATGAGGATGAGCAGGATGATCTTGTTGTCGGTGACGCCGATGAGGGCGGCAGCCAGGGTGCGGGGGATACCGGTCAGGCTCAGGTAGGCGGCAAAGGCGGAGGACAGGCCCACCATGAAGGTGGTGGAGCCGTTGATGACGATGGTGTCCCGCAGGGCCTTATAAACGCCCTTGTTGTCCAGCTCCTTATACACGAAGCGGCCCACGATGTAGGAATAGACCACGCTGATGACAGCGGCCTCGGTGGGGGTGAACTTGCCGGAGTAGATGCCGCCCAGGATGATGACAGGGGACAGCAGGGCCCAGATGGCGTCCACAAAGCTCTTCACCACGGCCTTGAAGCTGAACTTCTTGGTCTCGCCCTTAAAGCCATACTTCTTGGCCATGATGTAGCACACGATCATCAGGGCCACGCCCATGGCAAGGCCGGGAACGATGCCGGCCTTGAACAGGTCAGTGATGGAGGTGCCGGTGGCCACGCCGTAGATGACGAAGGGGACGCTGGGGGGAATGATGACGCCGATGGTACCGGCGGCGGCGCAGATGGAGGCGCTGAAGCCCTCATCATAGCCCTTGTCCTTCATGGCGGGGATCATGAATGCACCCACGGCGGAGGTGGTGGCGATGGCGGAGCCGGAGATAGCGGCGAAGAACATGCAGGTGACGGTGGTGACCATGCTCAGACCGCCGGCGATGAAACCCATGAACGTGTCGAAGAAGTTCAAGATACGCTTAGCGATGCCGCCGCCGCTCATCAGATTGCCGGCCAGCATGAAGAAGGGCACGGCCATCAGAGGGAAGGAATCAACGCCGGTGATGGACTTCTGGGTGATCATCAGCAGGGGGATAGACCCGTCGCCGCAGACCAGAATGGTGAACAGGGTGGCGATGCCGATGGAATAGCCGATGGGCACCATCAGGATCAGCAGAATGAAAAAGGTGAGAAACAGAACAGCTGCGCTTTGCATTTAGGCCACCTCCTTGTTGTCGTCGGAACCGTGGCCGCACAGGCCCTTGATGTCCTCTACTACCTGGCCGATGAGCCGCAGGGTGAAGATACCGGAGGCCAGGGGCAGTACGATATAGACGATCCACATGGGCATACGCATGGCGCTGGACACATTGCCGCGGGTGATCATCTGCTGCACCAGGTCGATGCCGCTGGTGACCAGGAAGATGTTGAACGCGATGAGCAGGATCGTGGCGATCACATCCACCACCGCGAGGAATTTCTGATTTTTCACAAAGGATTTCAAAATCTCCACCTTGATGTGGGCCTTGTCCTTCTGAGCGATGCTCACGCCCATCCAGATCTGCCAGATGAAGATGTAACGGGTCAGCTCCTCGCTCCAGGTGAGGGAGCTGTTGAACACGGAACGCATGATGACCTGAACAAAGATGATCAGGGTGGTCAGCACCAGGCTGGCACAGAGGACATATTCCTCCAGCTTGTCATAGCCATAGACAAGCTTGCCCAAGAAACTGTCTTTTTTCATAGGGATCGACTCCTCTCCTCTCAAGGAAACACAAGCGGACGGACCAGAGGGACGAAACCTCTGGCCCGCCCGTCGTTGAAATGGGGATACGATGAGGTATCAGGGGTGCTTACTTGTTGTAAGAGGTAGCCAGATCAAAGATCTCGGTGCCCCACTGCTGCTTATACTCGTCGTACATGGGCTGCACGGCATCCACAAAGGCCTGGTACTGCTCGTCAGTCAGCTCGTTGACCTCCATGCCGGCATCCTGCAGCTTGGCCACGACGGAATCGTTGTCCTCCAGCTCCATGCTGCGCTGGGTGGTGACCATCTCGGCCACGCAGTCCTTCACCAGCTGCTGGTCGTCGGCGCTCAGACTGTTCAGCCAGTTCTCGTTGGTCAGCACGGCCAGGAAGTTGTGGACGTGGTTATCCAGGGTCAGGTACTTCTGGACCTCCTGGAATCCGGAGGCATAGATCAGAGTGGGGGGGTTCTCCTGGCCGTTGATGACGTTCTGCTGCAGGCCGGTGAACACCTCAGAGAAGCTCATGGGGGTGGGGTTGGCGCCCAGCACCTCGTACATGCGGATGAACACGGGGGAGCTCATCACGCGGATCTTCAGGCCGGCCAGGTCGGCGGGGGTGCTGATGGGGTGAACGCTGTTGGTGGTGCAGCGGGGGCCGTTATAGGTGTAGCCCAGGCTGACAAAGCCGTTGCCGGCGATCCACTCGCTGATCTGGCTGCCCAGGTCGCCGTCCAGGGCATCAAAGGCGCTCTGAGAATCCTTGAACAGATAGGGCATATCCAGCACGCCGATCTCCTCGTTGTAGGAGGTCAGCACGGAGGTGGAGGGCAGCGCCATCTGGATGGTGCCCATGGCCACGGCCTCGCACAGCTCCTCGTCGCCGCCCAGCTCGGCGTTGGGATAGATCTGAACGTCGATGCGGCCGTCGGACTTCTCCTCGACCTCCTTCTCAAACTCCAGCAGGGCCTTGTGGGTGGAGCGGTCCTCGGCCTCCACGTGGGCGACCTTCAGGACGATGGAGGCGTTGCCGCCGGTGGGGGCGGCGGTGCTGGTGCTGCCGGAGGCAGCGGGGGTCTTGTTCCCGCCGCCGCAGGCGGACAGGGAAATGGCAGTGGCCAAAGCCAGGGCAAGTGCAAGTGCTTTCTTCATGTTTGGTTCCTCCTTGTGATCGTTGTGATTTGGAATGTTGAAGCAAATTTGCGGGATCAAACAGGGTATCTATCTCTCAGCCGGGCCTCAAGCCATAGACC
>OODE01001848.1_pt1 | contig 12443 bp, 14 predicted proteins | sample 1671771 | NCBI WGS metagenome assembly OODE01 (sample SAMN06348191, study PRJEB24527) | human gut metagenome | biome: human gut; feature: ankylosing spondylitis patient; material: feces | host: Homo sapiens | place: China | collected 2015-10 | reverse complement strand
GCATATTTAATATGTAAGGATAAAGGGTTCTGGCGTGTTGACCTTTTATATCCTTATCATAAGTAAGTGCTTGTTGGTTAAAAGCTATTTTTGACATTTCTTTTGTATTGTCCATAAATATAAGCCTCCTTTCAGTTTTGTATTATACAAGCTATTGAAACGAAAGTCAATGAATAATATTCATTCATTTATATGAAAAGACTTGCACTTCATTCATATATACGAAATGCAAGTCTTTCATCATACTATTTTACAATCTTCCAGTTACTATCTTTTTCCAGCGTCAAATCAAACTGTGAAATCTGTGTTGCCTTTGTCCTCTGGTCGAGATATTTCACCGATACCGATACTTTGACCTGTTCACCATCTTTTGCGAAGATTGGATTTACCAGTTCCGAGAACACATAATCACAATTCACAGGTTCAAGCACATTTCCCGACACATAGTAGGCAAGTTCCTTTTCTGTTGCGGTAGGGTATAGCTTGAAGAAAGTTTCCAAGAACTCTGTCACTTCCTCCGTAGTGGCAGCGTCCACCGTTCCGTCCGATTCCTTGACTTTGGGTTCATAGGTTGATTTGGTCGGTATGCTACTGATGGTCGGATTCTGTGTGATAACCAGATTCCCGTCACCATCTACATGAACTACCACCATATAAGCGGAAGTGTAGCCGGTAGAGGTTTCTCCCTCCGTTACCGTTTGATCTACGGAGTAGACAACGGTAAAGTTGTCCGTTCCAGCCGCTTCAACCTCCCAAATCTTAACGTCCGTCACCGTAGAGCTTGTAGGTATATCCTGTCGTACCGTATCAACATTCAAATCCTGCAAACTCTTTGTAAGGTACTGGTTAATGGCTGCGGTTCTTTTCTCAATGGATTCCTGCGTATTGCTCCAAGAATAGTAGGACTTCGCAAAGGCTTTTACAAAGTTCTCTATCTTATTCGTATCGACAATACGCTGTTCAATGACTTCTTTCTCATGTACCGTGTGCATATCAATAGCGGTGAAATTCTTATATACCCCAAAACTGACGCTTACAATCAGCACCAGCCATAAGGCAATCACGGTTTTCTTATGTGTGCCGACTTTCATTACAGGCACTTTTTTCTCTTTCTTTGGTTTCGATTCCTTATCCTTTTTCTTAAATAGCATAGCACCATTCCTTTCTTATTTGGTTTTCACCCGTCCGGCACCAATTAAGTGTTGCTGCCAGTACGAGCTTGTTAAATCTGCATAGCCGATAGGGTCGCCAGCGTGATACATTCTGTTGTTTCCTGCGTAGATTCCTACATGAGTGACGTATGTTCCAGCATTATAGGTCGAGTGGAAGAACACCAAATCACCAGCCTTTGCCTGTGACAGCGGTATGTGCTGCGTAGCGTCATACTGTGCCTGTGCGGTACGGGGTAAGCTGATACCAGCTTTCGCATAGCACCAAGATGTAAGACCAGAACAGTCAAAAGAAGTGTTGGGATTGCTACCACCATAGACATATTTCCAGCCTTGATACTTCAACGCTTCATTGAAGATTGCCTTTGCGGTAGCGTCACTGAAACTAGGCATAGCCAAATACTGACTGACTAATTTTACATAGAACATATTCCCGTACTTGTAACGCCAGCCGCCATTTTCTTTTATGGAAATCTCATTCTTATAGGTGACTTTGACACCGTCGGATTTATCCTTTGCGAAGCTGACCGCCAGCTCAAAGGTGTACTTCTTTCCATGTTTTGCAACATAATCAATGAAGCCGCTGCCATAGTTATAGGACTGTACCACTGTGTTGATGTCACAGCCTTTTGCTTCTGCGGATTTTAAAAGCTCCGAGAAGTATTTACACCCCTGTTTGATGGAATCCTCCGTAGACAGGGAATTAAGCAGCAGACCGAGCGATTCACTGGCTTGCATAACGTCTGTCGTGCCAGTGCCGCCGGATTCCACCTGCATAATCGCAAGCAGGTAATTTACATAGTCAGAAATTCCGTATTCCTTTGCGTACTTTTCTACCGCAGGCTGATGTTTCAAGACTTCCGCTGACAGGTTCAATCCAGAAAAATCGAAACTGGAAGTTCCGCTTTCTTCATCATCTGCGGTCACGATAAACAGGAACAGAAGCAGACAGATAATCATTGTGAAAACCCCACCGAACACAGCGAAATGTCTTAGCTTCATTTCTTGCCGCCTTTCTTACTGGTAGATTTTTTCACCGTAGATTGTGTTATATTTTTCTTTTGAACTGTCTTTGTCTGTGATTTTCTCTGTACTGTCTGTCGTGAACCATCTGTAGCAGCTCCCGAATGTTTCTCTGCTGGACGGGATTCTCTGACAACCTGCGTCCTCACATTTTCCTGCGGCTTTGTCACAGGCTCTTTGGTTTTGCTTGATTGCGGCTGCTCCTTTGCCATTGTGGCAGGACGCTCTTTGATATTCTGCTCCTGCCTTGAAGCTGCCGCCTGTGAATCCGATTTTACAGAAACAGGCGTTGTCGCTGGTCGCTCATGCACTGGGGCAGCTCTTTTTGTCGCTGATCCATTGCTTTGTCGCTCCTCATTCTGTGAATCCTGTTTATCCTGCACCTTATCCACAATCGGACGCTGCGGATTCTGTTTCTCTGACTGTGCCTGCTTTGATACCGATTTTTTATCCATGATTCCACGTTTTGAAGTGGATTGCATTTCCTGTGTCTGGCTGGATAAGCTATTATGTACTTCTGATTTTGACGAATCTTTCTCCTGGCTCATGTTATCGGATAAAGCTGGCGGCTTACTGCTACCTCCACTGTAAGGAGTGGACGTATTATGGTTTGGTCTGGTATGACTTCCGCTTGACGATTTTGTATTGTCTGCTTTTTTCGTTGAAGCAGAAGCAGCCGCCGCACCAGCAACACCGCCAGCCGCACCAGCCGCAACCGTTCTTCCGATTTTACGCTCTAAGCGTCTGGCTCTGCGGCTTAGGAACATATAAGGTCTACGCATGATACGTCTGCCAACCTGCTGTGTATCGTTTGCCTGTAAGCTGAACATAGACATTAAATCTCCCAGCTTCATGTAAATACCAGCAAACGTCACTATCTGCAAAAAGGCAACCATAAAGAACGGATAACCAGCAGAAATGGAATAAAACATAGTGGATATGCTGAAAGCTGTGGTGATAATCAGCGTAATGCCAGCTCTTAACATAATCGTATTGAACAGTTTTGTAAGTGCCTTTTTCGCCATACCCTCATAAGTCGGAATCATGGACAAAATAAAGCTGACAGGCAAAAACATGGCGTATATGATGAATAGCACCTGCGAGAAAATCATCATGCCTGTAAGCAGGAATACAAAAATAGAGATTCCAATATTAAAGATAAACAGGAATACCACTGTTCCCAATCGGCTCATGGTCTTTGTGACACTTAAATTGTCATTGTCCTTATCTTCAATTTCCTCAATCACAACGTCCTCTCTGTCGTCTGTATCTGGACTTGCCGATAACAGGCTTTCCACACGGTCAGCACCGAGTGTTTCTACATCTGATTCTCCATACTGTAAGAGCAGCCACGGTTGTTTTACCTGTATGGAAAATAGGCTGTCTCGTATCAAATCCACGCTGTCTTTGCCTTTGCTGTTGGAATCGGGCAGCACGATTTTTGTACCGAGTGACAAAGCAGAGCTGCTTATATCTGCGGAAAAGTCGTTGATTTTGCTGATATAGTTTGGGGCATAGGCAATAAAGGACGCTGACAGGATAAATACCACAAGAAAATTGACTACCGCATGAACCGCTTTTGTGGTTTCCCTCTTGATAAGTCCTGTATAAGCTATATAAATACCCATTACCAGAATGAGGATAAGCAGGAATCCCACATAAAATCCCTCACTGGAAAAGCCGCCGGAAGTAACGCCAGCTAATGTCTGAATGTTCTTTCCGATTGAGCTTGCTGTATCAGAGATAAAGTCCAGCTTGTAGGCTTCCTGCACCACATAGCCTGTCGCATTGGAGATATAAAGGCTCACCGTCCAGACAAAGTTTGTGATAGCGTACAAGCCATACTGAATACTTTTCCCGATACCGTCAAGCCAGTTCCACGGTAGCCAATCCCAAGAGCTGTCAACGTAAAAATCAAGTTGGTAATTCTCTAAAGGATATTGAGAGTAAGCGTTGCTGTCGCTCACCGTGTTATCCACCAGTCCAGCCGCATGAGCCACCGTACCCGTGATTGCCAGAAACACCAGCACACCGAGAATCACACAAAGAGCGATACCGAAGAATCGTAAGATTTTTCGTTTCCTCATAGGCTTCACCTCGTTTCCTCTGTCTGTACTGGCGGTCTGGTATCAAAAGCATGGAACAAATCAGCGAATACAGGGTGAATCTGGATAACGCCCACACGCCCATACAAATCTTGAAACAGGCATTGTCCGTTTTCCAAATCCCTAAGTCGTTTCTGGTTGCTCTCGTCCTCTTTATCAACACCGAAAAATTCAAGAGTATTCTTGATTTCCTTTATGTCCGTAGAACGGAACGCAAACTTCAAGCCGATATTGTTCTTCATCTTTTCGTCGTCCACATCACCAGAGTTTTGTGTGACAAAGTAAACAGCGGCGTTCATGGAACGTCCGGCACGAATCAACTTGTTAGACAGTGCTTTTCCCTGTGCCACCTGTAAAAACGTCCATGCTTCGTCCAAGTCCACCATTTTAAAAATGCTCCTGTCGGAATGGATAAAATCAAGGGCAAAGGTACTGATAACGATAAGCATTGCCACAGAAAGCAGCTCCATTGTGGTGTATTCCTCAAACTTCGTGTCCTTATCCGGCAGAACAAGGTCTGCCACCTGTATGATATTGAGCTGTCGGTCTAAGCTAATGGACTGTTCCACATCACCGTCCGAGAATAAGAGGTGTGCAAAGTCATAGTCAGTCATGCTCTCGATATGGTCTGCGATATTCTCTGCCACAGGTGAACCGTCTTTGCGGAGTTCATCAATGACACGCAACAAACCACGCTGCCTGCTTTGGGTAACAGAACGGATTGCACGCCTTAATACAGGGAATTTCTCACCATCACGGGAAGAAATACCCGTAAGGAATGTGAGTATGTCGATTGCCAGGCTTTCAGCGTCCTTTGTACGTTTCATAATCACATACGGGTCAAGAAGTCCTTTGTTCTTATCCTCACTGGTGAGATTGACAATTTTAATTTCATTCGCAATGTCGGGTAAGGTTTCCTGCCAGTTGCCACGCTCTGATTTTGGGTCTACAATGACTGCTTTTCCTCCAAACAGCACCGCATAATAGATAATCAGATTGTTGCAGAATGATTTCCCACCGCCGAGCGAACCTAAAAACGCTGCCGCAAGAGCATTGGTGACTGAACCTTTCACGCCCTGTGCCGCAAGGCTAGGCTTCAAGTACACGTTTTTTCCTGTGTCAAGGTTGTAGCCGATATAGATACCGTCCGTTTCCCCAAGCTGCTGTGTCGCTCCGAACCCAAGTCCGGCGAGAAAGTCAGAAGTGACGTACTGGATATAATCATTGATGTAACGCTTACTTGACGGAATAAACTCACCATGCAACCCCAACATATCACCGAATGGGCGAACCAGTTTTACATTCAAATCATCATAAAAATCCTTGACTTCATCACAGCGTCTTTTTAGCTCGTCCAGCGTGTCAGCAGCCACACGAATAACGTAAGACAGCTTATACATGGATTCTTTGGATTGGTCTAGGTTCGTTTCTAGCTCATTGACCGAATCCAGAGCGTCCATGACGTTACTTCCCGTTTCATTGTTGGATTCCCAAGCATGGTTATCCAAATCTTTCAATTCTTTCTTTTTGTTCCTAACAGTCGTCAGAGCCTTTTTATTGGTGACGATTTCCACATTCATAGAAGTGGAAACAGGAAACGTGAATTGCTGCTGCTGATAGTAGAAGATTTCCGAAGATGGGAAGTCCAGCTCACCCACGATATTGTTAATCGTGAAGTAGGCAACAAAAGTTGTCTGATCTTCACGCTCAATCTTTAAGTATCGCTGGTTTTCCTCTATCATGCAGCGTGTCGGACGGATAAGGTCATATCGCTTCACCAGTGTTTCACGCTTTAGCTTCTTTATCGGGAGGTCATAACTGTAATCACCGTAGGCAATGCCAGTATTTCCGTAGATATGTTCTAAGAGATAGCCGAAGTCGTTCTTATCCAGCCTGCGGAACTGAAAGCGGCGTGAGATTTTGCTTTCCAAAAGCTTTTCCATCTTTAGGAAACGGTTGATTTCATCATTGCTCATGGAAACAAAGTCACCCATCAGCTTGTGATTGACTTCATAGATAAAATCCGTAAAAGTCATAGTCGCTGATTTTCGCATACCCTTGAAGCTGATTTCTTCCTCATTGACTAATAGCTTGAAGCCAAGAAAAAAGCGGTAGTCAATCTGATTTTCCCCAATCATTTCAACCAACGCTTCTGTCTGTTCATCTACCTTTTTACAGGCAATCTCTTTTAACCTGCCTGTGATTCCTTTTTTGGAACGCTCCTGTACCGCACGCAAACTGTCCTCTGTGGCAATCTGTAGGGCATGGATTTTTCCGTCACGGTTCTGGGCGATAAGCTGACGGAAGTTATCATGCACCATGTACTTTTCTTCTGGTGACAGGAACGAATAATTGTAAGGTGTCAGCTCATAGTAGGCGAAACACTCACCGTCATGGTTGAACACCAGATTGTTTTCTATATACTTAATCGGGAACATACATCACACTCCTAACTGCGGTCACGCTTGTATTGAATTTCTGATTTTTCAGTCTGATGGCTTTTCCGGCATAGGTCACTTTTGGACGTAGGGCAAAGGTGACAGCCGATTTCAAGAATCCGAAAGGCTTCTTTCCATCAAAGGTCTTTTGCGATACAAACCAAGTGAACGCTACAGGGATTCCAAAGTATTTGAGGAACGCACCGTCAATCATATTAAAGGGCGGCAGCTCCCCAAAGAGAATCACCACGAACAGCGACAGGACAAACCAAGCCATCTGACTGAACGTGAGAGGGAACGGGAGTTGAAAGTCGTTGATTGCATAAATGACTTTTTCCACGCTCCATATGCTTGTATAGCTTTTGATTTTCTTCAATTTTCACAGCTCCTTTCTTTGAAAATTTTTCTTTACATGGAAACAGCAGCCTGTTTTCACAAGCTGCTACAAAAAAATAACCAGTGTCATTTCACTGGCAGATAGTAAAATATTCAGTTGTCGTTACCAGCCGATTTCATAAACACCGTGATTCGTTTCTATGAATGTGCCGGAAGTATAGAGATTATTCCCATAGCCTTCAAAATCTATGTAATCCCTCAATTCTTCTGGTACAGCGTCCATTGTTCCGCTTTCATACAGAAAATACTCCGCCACATCTGCCATATCCTCACAGTCTGGATAGTGAAAGATACGGTCTTGATTGTCGTACAGTTCTTCGATACTTCCAAAATGACCGACCAGCTCGCTTAACTCGTCCTGTATATCTTCTGGTAAATCTTCCACCATTTCACACATACGGTTGACTTCCTCAATCGGGGTATACTCATCAATCCCAAAGGGCAGCTCGTAATCATGGATAGCGTATTCTTCGTATCGTTCATTCAAGCCGATACGTTCTGCAATCTCGTCATAATCAACGGGCGGCGTGAACCAGTCACCCACAAGCTCACCCTCATTGTATTTCCCAAGATTGGCGATATAGATTCGCATTTCTTCGATACTACATCACCCCTTTACTGGTAGCGGAACACGCCGCTTGTAGTGAATAAGTATCTGTCGTCCATTTCCAGCTCATTTCCGTAAGAGTGATAGTCGATATGTTTTAACAGTTCGTGAGGAATCTCACCGAATACGTTTTCCTCACAGATAAGGTATTCTGCCAGAGCCGCACCGTCACCCACATCATAGTAGCGTATCTCGTCCTTGTGGTCGATAAATTCCTCGAAGCTGGAAAACCATTTCTGCTGAATGGCTTTCATTTCATTGCCGATAGGCGTACCCTCCAACTCAAGCACCATGCGGCAGTTGGCGTTGATTTCCCAGAGTGGCATATCACTGTGTAAGTCAAAGGGCAGCTCATAGTCTGCAATCTCAATCTGTTCTTCATGCTCCACGCCGATTTTTTCTCTGATTTCCTCAAAGTTTACAGGGCAGTTGAACCAAGCACCGGAATATTCTTCGTCACCCTCACGATACGGTTTTGTATTGTTTAACAGGTAGATTCGCATTTCCTGCATGGTCTGTCACTTCCTTTCATCATATCCAGTATTCCCATTATAACAGCATAATCTACACCAAATACATAATGAGAAAACTTTTGTAACTGTTCTTTTGGATAATCCAGTGGCGAGTGCTGCTTGATGATTTCCCACACCGCACGTTTGCGGTAGGGTAAGTCAGAGATATTTTCACAGCCGACACGCTCTTTCATATCCTCAAATATATCTGTTTTCATGTTGTCCTCCATTTCCGATTATCAGAGCATTACGCCCCGATAATCTTATTGAATAACTGCAATAGTACGTCTTTCACGCCAGAAGCATTGAACACCAAACCGACAGCGATTAAGGCAATCACCAAGAATCCGATAAGTTTGGAAAACTCACGCTTGAATCCGAGATACACGCCGATAACAGCGATTGCCATGAGTACAAGGCTCTGTGCGTTGGATAAAAACCAGTTGTATAAGTTCTGTCCGAAATTCATTATTTCCTGCTCCTTTCCATCATTTCAATTTCTTTGTCTGCGGCTGCTCCTGCCTGCATAAGACACATCATAATTACACCGAATCCTGCCCCAAGTGAGAACAGGAACAAATCAAATAAGATATGCTTCATGTTGTCATTCCTCCATTTCTGTAATCATTTCCTCTGTGGAAGTTGTCTGCTGTTCAATCAGCTTTTTATGACGCTCCGTGAGCTTCGCATGGTCTAAAATGTCTTTGAGATAAGTTGTGCCATTTTTACTGTCAATCTTCTCTAAGACTTTCCAAGTGGGAGCTACCTGCCTGCTTATCCAGTTGAGCGTCCGAGTGAGCGTATAAGGCTCTGGTTTGGTCGTCAGTTTCAAACGCCCACGATCAGAGCCGATAAAGTACGCCCATTTCTCATTGGTCTGCCATTCGCTGCGTCTTTTCTCCACCTCCTTGTCAGCGAACCGCATATAACGGTTGATAATGTCAAAAGCGGTACGCTCTGCGTCATGGTAGGTCAGCAGGTCACGCACCGCATAATAGGCTCGCTCATTTTTCAGCCGGATTTCAAAACGGTTCTTGATTTTCGTATCTTCAATCGGAATATCATATTTCACATACTGCTCATAGTCCTTTTCATAGATACAGAAATAAACCTCCGATTTGAGCGAACCGATATAAAGCGTATTTCCCATTCCGTATCTGTCCTGTTCATTGCTTCTCACCAGTTCACCGCTGCGGTAGCTCTTGAAGCTGCGGAATACGGAAATACATTCTTCACGGTTGCATTTCTCTGTCAGCTCTGGAATGTCCAAGATTCCTGCCATATCGTTGATGGCAAGGTCAAGACGTTTCATCACACCTCCCTCCACCAGAGCGTCCATGAGAAAGTCATACCAGCTCCTATGCTGTGCCAGCAGATAGCTTTCCATCTGCCGACAGCCTTTGCCTTTCAGTTCTAATAGCGTGCCTTTTTCCTTATCGGGTGATGTCAGCACGAACACATCACCAAGCACATAATGTTCCGCATAGGAGTAGAACCCGTAGTCCTCATGTATCATTACGTCCAGCTTTAATTGCAGAATATCTTCAACAACGTGCCGAACGTCCTGTGTAGGGAATCGGATTCTGACGTAATCCAAGACCATTTCCAACGGATTCTCTGGATTCAGCTTTTCCAGAGCGTCCGTGAATTTCCCCTTGATTTCTTCCGTCAAGGCTACTTTTCCAGATTCAATCCTGCTGACATACTCACGACTGACGCCAGCCATGACCGCAAGACGATTCTGGGAAACGCCGTACTGCGTCCGTTTTTCCTTAAAATCATTTATCCAGTCGGTATCGTTCAGATAAAATCCCTCCAATCGAAAAAGGAATGTGACAGTTACCGATTTTGTCACATTCCCTTGAATGTTTGAAAAGTCCTCTGTTTTCAAGGACTTTTTGATATGTAATTGACTGTTTCCAGATAATTTGTGCCCCCCTGTTAGATAACGGGGGCAGATGGTTGGGGCGGCTTACGCCACCCCAACACAGGCTAGTCCGTACCTGCGGCTTTCGCTCCGCACGCCGCCTGTCCGTCCTGCCTGTTTTGTGATAATCTCCCTATCTCTTTTAGGAAGTCGTGTCCTTTTGGTACAAGGGGAGTGTAAAACTCGGATATGACACTGTTTCCTGTATCAACGTAGCCACGCCCTTTAATCTGCTTCAAGAAAAAATCCTTGTCTACTTCACCGAACATCATACTGTACCCAAGCTCTGACATACGCCCAAGAGCCACACGAAAATTGAACTGGTCACGGATTCCGTCACCGAGATACTTTGCGTCTGGACGCTGACAGGCGAGAATCAGAAAATATCCTGCCTGTCGTCCGAGCATGACTATTTGTTTCAGCTTGTTAAGGACAGCAGCATTTTCCTTTGTGGTGAGCATTTCCATAAACGCCACATATTCATCAAAGATAAGAAAGTGGGGCGATAGTCCTAAATAGGCATAGTTTTCACCTGTCCTGTAGTTTTCCATGAGTTTCATACTTTCCGAGCGTTCCATCATGCCATCATAGAAGCGGTCAATGCAGGCGGTTATATCGTCTTTCCTGTACCAGACTTCCGGCATGACAACGGATAAATCCGCAAGGTCGGCGTTCTTTGGGTCTAAGATATACATGACCGCATTGCTGCGGAGCAGAGCTTCAATGATAGTGAGGATAAAATACGTCTTTCCTCCACCTGTACCTCCGGCAATCAGCATATGAGGGAGCTTGTCATACTCCCACCAGACATTTTTCATCAGACGCAAGCTGCCATGTTCCGCTTGTATCTCATTGATAGTGATTCTGTTCGCAATCGTATCATAGAGAAGCACATATTCCACATAGCTGTCTTTCAGTTCTTTGGAAACCAGCTCACAGTATAAGCCTGTTTCCAATTTCTTTTCCAAGTGTAAAAGCTGTTCTTGATATTTCCCCAGTGTGATTTCTGTACGGATATATAAAAGTCCATGTTCCATGCGGTAATACACTTTAGGAAAATAGGTGATTTTCTCTTTTTTAGTAGTAGCTGGCAAATCTTTGAAAAAGCCGCTGTCCTGTGTGGATTCCGATTCATACCAGCCATTTTCCAGCAGCATACGAGCCAGCTTTTGACGGTGAAAGAGCTGCTTCACTCTGTCATACTGGAATCTGCGATAGAAAAGGGCAGCCAGCATACATACCAGAGCCGCCACAACAATAGTCACTATCCTATATGGTGTGATTGTCAAATGGACGTTGCCATCTTGAAAAAGTGAGATTGCTTTCCAGTCTGTTGTGATGATTGCCTTTAAGTTCAGTATTGCTACTACAGAGAAGAACAGCAGGAGCAGCGAACCAAACGAGAAACGAAAAACCAGTGATTTGTCACTGGCTCTGATACGGTGTCCTTTCTTTTTCAATTTCAAAATATCCTCCTTTTGAGTAAACAAAAAGCAGTTAATCATTTGGACTAACTGCTTAATGTTATTTATATCACTTAAAATCTTCTGAATCTAATACTTTATATCCAGCCTTAATCAAGGCTTGTGCAAATAAACCTTGTCCATCAACTAATTTACCTGTAAAACTGCCATCATAAATATGATTAACTCCGCATGTAGGACTTCTTGATTGAAGAATCACTAAATCTATCTCTAGCTCTTTTATTTTTTCTAAAGCTAACTGTGCAGCATGGCGATAATCTTTATCAACATTATTTCCTTGTATATCCATAACAACACCATTCACTAATTCAGCACTAAGTCGTGGAATCGGCATATTTGCAAGTAATTCTGGACATATTTCTATAACTTCTTTATCTTTTAGAAATTCTATGACTTTTGTATTAAGATTATTTTTTCCATTATATTTACAGTTTTTTCCCATGATACAGGAACTCACCAAAACTTTCATTGACGACCACCTCACATTTCCTGTATAAAAAGTTCATCAACAGTTGAATCTAGTGATTTTGCTAAATTAAATGCTAATACCAAAGTTGGGTCATATTTGTTGTTCTCTATGGCATTAATTGTTTGTCGTGTAACACCACATTCTTTTGCTAATTTCTCTTGTGACATTCCTTTCAATTTTCGTTTTTCTCTGATTATATTTTTCATAGTGTAACACCATGTTTTTTCTTGTTTATAAAGAGCATAATTGTAAAGATAAGAGCTAATACACAAATGTATATAATCGAGTTATCCCTTATAATAAAATTCGTATA
>OODE01001843.1_pt1 | contig 12481 bp, 9 predicted proteins | sample 1671771 | NCBI WGS metagenome assembly OODE01 (sample SAMN06348191, study PRJEB24527) | human gut metagenome | biome: human gut; feature: ankylosing spondylitis patient; material: feces | host: Homo sapiens | place: China | collected 2015-10 | reverse complement strand
GAGCAATCCGGTTACATCAGTGAGTGGCAAAATTTATTTTTGACACTCACATCATTTTGCACTACTGTAATGGAAAGAAAAGCAACCAGAAAGGAAAACAAAGAGATGGATGAGAATAAAGTAATTGTCAGTACAGAGATGAAGCAGACATTGGTGAATCTGCGAAATCTCGAAGAGATTTATGTGATCATGTCAGGGGTGACGAAGATGCCGTTTGTCCTCTGTGATGAAGAGACATTTGATGACGAGGTTCTGGTTTATTATCAGGAAGAGTCTGCAAAGGAAAAGGCAAAGACGCTTGCAGAAGATCGTTATCATGTAGGAATTGCCAAAATTGAAAAGAATGCCAGACTTGGATTTTTTACAAACCTGTATACAATGGGCGTGAATGCACTGGCAGTGAATGTTGGTACAGAGGAGGAGATCAGGATTCAGCTGGAACAGCTTGTAGTTCGTAAGAATAAGGAAGAACTGCCTGAAGGAAAGAAACTGATCGAGAATCCGGAGCTTCATCTGACAGCAATGTATCTGATGCAGGAGATGCACCGCAGTATCGGACCGGAGATGCCGGAGAATGTGAAGGAACTTCAGGAAGAGATGATGGCGCATTATAAGAAAGGAACCTTTATCGTAGGAGTTCAGGAAGATAATCAGGTCCCACTTCTGAGACAGCCGGACGGAAGTCTGTATCAGCCGATCTTTACAGATATGATAGAATTTACCAGATTTGCACAGGGCAAGAAGATGAAGACAGCAGCAATCCCGGCGGATAAGATTCCGGAGATACTGATCCCGGATGCAAAGGGAGTTGCAATCAATCCATTTGGTGTGAATGTACGTCTGGATATTACAAAAGCAAATAAGCAAAATCCAGAAGCGTAAAATGAAGAGAAAATAATTTAAATCAAAAGAAAAACTTTAATTTATTAAAATAATCACTAAGTAACATATTCAACAAAAAAACAGGATAAATATTGTTGAATATTACAGATTGACTGTTGGAAGTGAGTATGGTTATACTATACGTGGTTAAAAGAGAAAAGCGCACGATAGAGTGTTACTGGTAAAGCAGGCATAAACTATCCTTAATAAGTTCACCAGATAAGGTGGACTTGGTTATTGAGGATTAGTTTATGCCTTTTTTGCGCATTATAGTATAGGATAAGTAAGTTGCAGAACTGTGCCAGCACAAGAAACTATGGGATGCGTCAACTCTATAAGAAATGATACTAGGAGGATTACAGATGAAAGACAAGATTTTTGGAGTATTGCAGAGAATCGGAAGAAGTTTTATGCTTCCAATCGCAATTCTTCCGGTAGCAGGACTTCTGCTTGGAGTAGGAAGTTCATTTACAAATGCAACGATGATTGAGACATATCATCTTCAGGCAATTTTAGGCGAGGGGACAATTCTGAATTCCCTGCTCACAATTATGAGCAAAGCGGGAAGTATTATTTTTGATAACCTGCCGATTATTTTTGCTGTCGGTGTAGCAATCGGTATGGCGAAGAAAGAGAAGGAAGTTGCGGCACTTGCGGCAATGATCTCTTTCTTTGTAATGAATGCAACAATGAATGCCATGCTTCTGATCCGTGGAGATCTTCTTGCAGACGGAACGCTTGGAGCCGGAGTTCTGGAAGGAACTGTGACAAGTGTCTGCGGAATCCAGACATTACAGATGGGTGTATTTGGCGGTATTATCGTTGGACTTGGAGTAGCAGCACTTCATAATAAGTTTTACAAAATCCAGCTTCCGAATGCACTGTCATTCTTCAGTGGATCAAGATTTGTTCCGATTATTTCAACATTGACTTATGTGGTTGTCGGAATCGTACTCTATTTTGTATGGCCAACCGTTCAGAATGGAATCTATGCACTTGGCGGACTTGTAACAGGAACAGGCTATATTGGAACATTGATCTTTGGTATTATTAAGAGAGCGTTGATTCCATTTGGACTTCACCATGTATTCTATCTTCCGTTCTGGCAGACAGCGGTTGGAGGAACAATGGAAGTTGCGGGACAGCTTGTACAGGGCGGTCAGAACATCTTCTTTGCGCAGCTTGCAGATCCATCCACAGTACATTTCAGTGCGGATGCGACAAGATACTTTTCAGGAGAATTTATTTTCATGATCTTCGGCCTTCCGGGTGCGGCACTTGCAATGTATCAGTGTGCAAAACCGGAGAAGAAGAAACAGGCAGGTGGACTTTTGCTTTCAGCAGCACTTGCATGTATGATGACTGGAATCACAGAGCCACTGGAATTCTCATTCCTGTTTGTGGCACCGATCCTTTTTGTAGTACAGGTGATCCTTGCAGGATCCGCTTACATGATCGCGCATATGTTAAATATTGCAGTCGGACTTACATTTTCCGGTGGATTTATTGATCTGTTCCTTTTCGGTATCCTTCAGGGAAATGCAAAGACCAGCTGGATCAGAATCATCCCGGTTGGAATTATTTATTTCTTCTTATATTATATCATCTTCCGTACTTTGATTCTGAAGCTGAATCTGAAGACACCGGGAAGAGAAGATGATGATGCGGAAACTAAATTGTATACAAAAGCTGATTATAAAGCAAAAGTAGATGGAAATGATGCAGATTCTGAAAATGAAATGACACCGGAAGATCAGAAGAGCGCACTGATCACAAGAGGACTTGGTGGAAAGAAAAACATTTCTGATGTAGACTGCTGTGCGACAAGACTTCGTTGTACGGTAGTAAAGCCGGAACTGGTAAATGAAGATGTCTTAAGAATGACATCCCCATCCGGAATCGTAAGAAAAGGACAGGGAATCCAGGTAATCTACGGACCGGCTGTTTCTGTGATTAAATCCAATCTAGAAGATTATCTGGAGAAAGCTCCGGATGTGGAATATCTTCCGGAAGAAAACGAAAACAGCGCAGAAGAAACGAATAAATGTGCAGAAACAAAAGATGAAGCGAAGAAAGATGAGAACAAAACTGTTGCAGCCGGAACTGTAAAGAAAGAGCTTTGCTCTCCATTCACAGGAGTAGTAGCACCGATCGAAGAAGCGTGTGACGAAGCATTTGCAGGGAAAATGATGGGAGACGGTTATCTGGTTCGCCCGGAAGAGGGAATGGCTTATGCGCCGGAAGATGCAACGGTATCTTTTATCTTCCCATCAAAACATGCAGTTGGTCTGACTAGTGATGACGGAACCGAATATCTGCTTCACATTGGCGTGGATACTGTAAATCTGGATGGAAAAGGATTCGAAACTTTTGTAAATGACGGAGATCGAGTAAAAAAGGGTGACAAACTGATAGGTTTTGATATAAAATATATCCAAGAGCATGCAAAATCCGATGAATGTATGGTTGTATTTACAAGTCTTCAGGAAGGTGAAGAGATCAGAATGTCTAAGAGCGGAAAAGTAGAGAAGCTTGAGAAGACAGCAGAAATCGTAAGCTTGAATTAAGATATTTTGGAAAGAAAGAGAGGCTCCGGGGGGATGTATCGAGTCATTAAAGTTCTGAATAATAATGGGATTCTTGTATATCATGTTGAGACAGGGAAGGAGATGATCCTTCTCGGAAACGGTGTGGGATTTGGAAAGAAACCTACAGAACAGATCGAGAAACTTCCCGGAGCCAAAGTATATTCCCTTGTCACAAGAAGAAAGCAAGAGTCTGTTCTGAAAACGGTCAATGGAATCCGCCCGGAGTTTATTGAGGCAACAGGAAAGATCATTGAAGAAGCAGAGAACGTGTTTCAGAAGATCAATCATGAGATGCTTCTTCCGATGGCAGATCATATTGCGCTTGCAGCGAAGAGAGCGAAGGAGAACCGCCAGCTTCCGAATCCATTTACACCGGATATCCGTGTGTTGTTTGGAGAGGAGTATCAAGTGGCCCTGAAAGGGCGGGAAATAATACAGCAGCTGACAGGATATGAAATCTCAGAGGATGAAGTCGGATTCATTACGCTACATATCCATGCAGGCCTTTCTGATGAGGCAGTATCCCAGACTCTGGATGCGACCAGGATTGTAAATGAAGGGATTGCCATGATTGAACAGGAATTCGATCAGAAGCTGGAGAGCGGATCACTTGGATGTACACGTCTGATGAGTCATATGTATTATATGATTCTGAGAACCCGTAAGGGTGAAGGGACGAATGCAGACTTTAATGATTTCATTTTTCAGAATTACCCAAGGACCGGAGAGGCGGCGAAGAGAGTGTGTGATTATATGTCCAGACAGCTGAAACAGCCGGTCGCAAAAGAAGAAATCGGATTTCTTGCAATCCATATCCAACGGGTTATCTCGCCGGATACGGTATGACCGTGTGCTCTTGAAATACTGTATACTATGATATATAGTAGTGGATAAGAGCGAAAGGGGAATCCGCAGAATGTATAAGATTCTAATCATAGAAGATGACCTTGTGATGGCAGGGGCAATTAAAAAAGAGATGGAAGCGTGGGGAAATGAAGCACGTTATGTGGAAGATTTTGCAAAGGTTCTTGAGACATTTGCAGAGTATGGTCCACATCTGGTGCTTTTGGATATCACGCTTCCTTTTTATAATGGATACCACTGGTGCAGCGAGATCCGTAAGATATCGAGCGTGCCGGTGATCTTTATCTCTTCAGCAGCGGATAATATGAATATTATCATGGCGATGAATATGGGCGGAGATGACTTTGTGGCAAAACCATTTGACTTAAGTGTACTGACAGCGAAGATTCAGGCTCTGCTGAGAAGAACGTATGATTTGTCAGGAAAAGTGCCGATGTTGGAACATAGAGGAGCAATCCTGAACCTCTATGATACAACAATGACCTATAATGGAGAAAAGATTGAGTTGACAAAGAATGAATTTCGTATCTTACAGACATTGATGGAGAATAAAGGACGCGTGGTCAGCAGAGACACGCTGATGACAAAGCTGTGGGAGACAGACAATTATATCGAAGAGAATACATTGACAGTCAATGTCGGAAGACTTCGGAAAAAGCTGGAAAAAGCGGGACTGGAAGGCTTTATCAAGACGAAAGTCGGCGGTGGATACATCATCGAGAAGGAGTAAAAATGTTTTTACAATATTTGAAAAAAATCCGCTTTGTGCTTCTGTGGAGTTTGCTGTGTGCGGGAATCTTTTTTCTGATTTTTGTGCTGGAAGAGATTAATCTGAAGGCAGCGGTTTATCCGACAGTGTTGTGTCTGGCATTTGGATTACTTTTTCTTCTCTGTGGATATTTGCGGTATAAGAAAACCGGGCAGAAGCTGGAACATTTGCTGCAAGGAGAAGGACCTTATGAGGATTCACTTCCGGTGGCACAAGATGGAATTGAGTCAGGATATCAGGAGCTGATCAGAAAAGAAGAACAACAGCAAAGAAAAGAACATGCCAGATGGGAGAAGTCCGGTCAGGACATGGAGGACTATTATGCAACCTGGGTGCATCAGATCAAGGCACCGATTGCTGTGATGAATGTATTACTTCAGCAGGAAGATACCGAGACGAATCAGAATCTGAAAGCCGAACTGTTCCGGGTGGAGCAGTATGTGGAGATGGCACTTGGGTATGTGCGTCTTGACAGTGGCACGAAGGATCTGGTAATCGCACAGTATCCTTTGGATGAAATTGTAAGAAAATCGATCCGTAAATATGCAGGACAGTTTATTCGAAGGAGAATCCGTCTGATCTATGAAGGGACAGATCAGATTGTTCTGACAGATGAGAAATGGCTTTCGTTTATTATTGAACAGCTGTTGTCCAATGCGGTGAAATATACACTGAAAGGAACTGTGACGATTATTGTCAGTGAAGAAAAGAAATTGACAGTTACGGATACCGGAATGGGGATTGCACCGGAGGATCTGCCGAGAATCTTTGAAAAAGGATATACGGGATATAATGGAAGAATGGAACGGAAATCAACGGGAATCGGTCTGTACCTGAGTCAGATGGCGGCAAAGAAACTTGGGCATCAGATCACGGTTGTGTCGAAGCTGGGGGAAGGCAGCAGTTTTACAATAGATCTGGCAGAGTATCCGTTGAGAGCAGAGTAAATCACTAAATCACACAGAGAGAAGCAAGTGACAAATTTGTCACATCAGACAGCTGGAATGTCACAGAAATCAATGTCGGCATTCTGGCTGTATTGTTATACTGAGGATGTTGAAAGAAGAGGAGGTCGTAAGAAATGACAGTTTTGGAAGTAGAAAATTTGAAAAAAATATACCGTCCGCGTTTTGGCGGTAATCAGGTACAGGCACTCTCTAAGGTAACATTCTCAGTAGAAGAGGGCGAATATGTAGCAATCATGGGAGAGAGTGGTTCGGGGAAGACGACATTACTGAACATGCTGGCAGCATTGGATAAACCAACTGAAGGGGAAGTTTATCTGGATGGAAAACCGTTATCTGCAATCCGTGAGAAGGATCTGTCCAAGTTCAGGAGAGATCATCTTGGGTTTGTATTTCAGGATTTCAATCTTTTGGATACATTTAATCTAAAGGACAATATCTTACTGCCATTGGTACTGCAGGGAGTTGATTACAGGAAAATGAATGTCAGGATGATGCCAATCGTGAAAGAACTTGGAATTGCAGGACTTCTGGAGAAGTATCCCTATGAGGTGTCAGGAGGACAGAAGCAGCGTGCAGCAGTGGCGAGAGCGCTGATCACAGATCCGAGACTGATCCTGGCGGATGAGCCGACCGGGGCACTCGATTCGAAATCAACGGATGAATTGCTCGGGGTATTTGAGCGGATCAATCAATCGGGACAGACGATCCTTATGGTAACACATTCTGTCAAAGCAGCGAGCAAGGCCGGGAGAGTGTTATTTATTAAAGACGGAGAAGTTTTCCACCAGGTATATAAAGGCGAACAGACAGATGAACAGTTCTATCAGAATATCTCAGCGACACTGACAATGCTTGCGACAGGTGGTGAGAGACAATGAAAAGTGGACTTTATCTGAAACTTTCCGTCAATGGGATTAAGAAAAATAAGAAGTTGTATCTTCCTTATCTGATCACTTGCATCTGTATGGTTATGATGTTCTATCTGATCGATTATCTTGCAGTGAGCCCACAGTTTGCCCAGATCAAAGGTGGGGATACCATGCAGATGATCCTTGGATTTGGTTCCGGTGTGATCTCAATCTTTTCTCTGATCCTTCTGTATTACACAAATTCATTTCTGATCCGCAGACGACAGAGAGAGTTTGGGTTGTATCACATCCTTGGAATGGGAAAAATTGACCTTGTAAAAATCATGGTTCTTGAGAATCTGATCATCAGTGTTCTGACGATTGCAGGAGGAATCGTGGGAGGAATCCTGTTCTCTAAATTAGGGGAACTTCTGGCAGCGAAGATACTTGGAAGTAATGCCGGACTTTCTATGAAAATCAGTGTTCCGGCACTCGTGGCTACAGCTTTGTTATTCCTGATCATTTTTGCATTGATCATGCTTCGGATGATCGTGTCTGTCTATCGGTTAAAACCTGTAGAACTTTTAAAAAGTGAAAAGACAGGAGAGAAACCTCCGAAGGCAAACTGGATCTTTGCAGTACTCGGGTTGCTTCTGCTTGGTGTGGCTTATTATTTATCCCTGACAATCAAAGATCCGCTTGTAGCGATGATCTGGTTTGTGGTTGCCGTCGTGCTGGTAATCCTTGCAACGTATCTGTTATTTATTGCCGGCTCGGTCACATTTTGTAAAATAATGCAGAAAAAGAAAGGATATTATTATAAAACAAATCATTTTATTTCACTTTCATCTATGATTTACCGTATGAAACGAAATGGGGCAGGATTAGCGTCTATTTGTATTCTGTCCACAATGGTTCTGGTTATGGTATCTTCTACAACCAGCCTGTATCTGAGTATGGAACATGGCTTGAATCTTCGATATCCGAAATCTGTCCAGATTGAGATGTACACGAAACCGGAGCAGACGGAAGAAATGAAAGAGAATCAGAATGGACAGATTATAGAGCTTGTACAGAAGGTTTTGAAAGAACATAACCAGACCGCGGAGAATCCGGAGAATTACCGGATGCTTACAGTCAGTGGAATTGTTTCAAAAAATGAAATCTATTTTAATCCGGAGAATGCTCCGGGAGTCAATGAAGTGAATACATTTGATCATTTAAAAATGTTCTATGCTCTGCCGTTGGAAGCGTATAATCGGATCATGGGGACGAATCTGGAGCTTGCTCCCGGGGAAGCGTATCTGTATGCGAAAGATTCCGATTTCCCCTATGATCAGATCACGGTGGAGAATTCCGGGACATGGAGGATTAAAGGACATTTGGATAAAATGATTTCAAATGGAAATAATATGGCAAATATGAACAGCAGCTTCTATCTGGTGGTTTCCGGACTGGAAGATATAAAAGCTTTGGAAGAAGGAAATGTTTCCGTTTACGGTGTCAATGGTTCTTATGAGAAATGGTACTACAATTTTGATCTGCCCTGTGGAGACGAAGAGCAGATCCAGATTCAAAACGAGATTGACAAGAAAATCAATGCATTGGCTGAACAGGAATCAGAGGAATCAGATACCCTATTTTTTGGAGCTTCTACAGACAGCAGAGCCGCATCAAGGGCTGATTACCAGGCTTTGTACGGCGGTCTGTTCTTCCTTGGAATCCTTCTTGGAGTCGTATTCATTCTTGGAATGGTGCTGATCATTTATTATAAACAGATTACAGAAGGCTATGAGGATCAGGACAGATTCCAGATTCTGATGAAAGTGGGGATGACACAGAAAGAAGTGCGTCAGACGATCAATTCTCAGGTGATGACGGTATTCTTCCTGCCTCTTGTGGCTGCAGGAATTCATACGGCATTTGCATTTCCAATGATAGAAAAAATGGTGCATCTGCTTGCTTTTTCTGACAGAAAATTCCTGATTCTGGTGACAGTGTGCTCCTATTTAGTATTTGCATTATTCTATATCATTGTCTATATGGTGACTTCGAAACAGTATTACAAAATTGTTAGCGGAAAACAGGAAGAAAGTCTTTTTTCTTAATTCAAAGAGTGATAGAATAGAATTATCAGAAAAAGGAGGACTTGCTTATGATGGATCACACAATTATTACAATTGGAAGACAGTTCGGAAGTGGCGGTCATGAAGTAGGAAACAGACTGGCAGAGAGACTGAACATTCCTCTTTACGATCATAATCTGATTCGAATGGCAGCAAGAGATCTTGGAATTTCGAACGAAGATGCTGGAAGAGTAGATGAGACGAGACTTGGAAATGTGTTATCAAGCTATTATATTGGAATGGGTGATTATACTACATTTATGCTCAGTCCGGAAGTGGAGAAACCATTAAGTGATCAACTTTTTGACGCACAGTCGGCAATCATCCGCAAGCTTGCGGAACGCGGACCTGGAATCTTCGTGGGACGCTGCGCAGATTATGTTCTTGGGGATTATTCAAATGTTGTGAATACATTTATCTATGCTTATAAGGATGATAGAATCAATCGAATCATGGATATCTATAAGCTTTCCGAGAAAGAGGCTGTAGATAAGATTAAGAAGATTGACAGAGAGAGACGCCTGTATTATGAAGGTAGAACAGACCGTAAGTGGGGAAGCATTGATGCGAATGCAATCCTGCTGAATACAAGTCTTCTTGGAATCGATGGTGCGGTAGATGCACTTGAGGCGATTTATCATAAGTGGGAAAACAGATAACAAAATAAGCAGAAAAAATGAAATAATTAACAAAAAGTAAGAGGGTGTCGTTTAGTGCGACACCCTCTTTGCTACGTCTTTATTCTGGAATCTGTATTTATTTCATCATGCCGGCAAGAATCTGATTGACTTCTTTACCGTCAGCTTTGCCTTTTACCTTCGGCATGAGTTCTTTCATGATCTTACCTTTATCCTTTGCTGTAGGAGCATCGATACCAAGATCTGCAAGAACGGATGTGATCACTGCTTTGATCTCATCTTCGCTCATCATCTTTGGTGCATATTCTTCAAGAACAGCAAGACGCTTCTGAGCCTCTTCAATCAGATCTGTACGATCTTCAGGTGTCATATCAATTGTTTCTTTTAACTGTTTGATTTCTTTTAAGATTACCTGTCCTTCTTCCTCTTCTGTCAGGTCGGCACGTTTGTCGATAGCTTTATTCTTCAGAGAGGAGAGCAGAAAGGAAAGTGCGGCTTTTCGTTCTTTGTCTCCTGCCTTCATTGCAGCGACCATAGCGCTTCTGATTTCATCAATTTTGCTCATTTTAGAGTCCTCCTTATGATTCATTAAGATAAATTTTAGCAGATGGTGGTTTATATTGCAAGAGTGCACTCTGTTTTGTGAAAATATATGAAAGAAATGCATGAAAAGTATAAAAAATCAGAAAATTTACGAAAAGTAAAAATATAGGTTGACAACATTGGGCTAGGGGAGTAAACTACGTGACATAAAAGCAAAGGCGCTTTGAGAAACAGATCTCAGAGTGCCTTTTCTTTTAATAAAATATGGTACCTATAGATTTGCCGCAAATAGCGGCAGGTCTCAATGACACAAAGGTGTGTCTCACAGCAAGAACCGGTTCAGGGGGGGATTCAGGGAAACTGTGGGATGCGCCTTTTTAGTTTTCAGGTATGAGGAGGAAGTAGTATGACACAAGAAATTATTACTCAGATTTCAAGCACAGTCGGAACAGAAGTGTTCGGCATCTGGTTCCTGATCGGAGCTGCATTTGTATTCTTTATGCAGGCAGGATTCGCTATGGTAGAGACAGGATTCACCAGAGCAAAGAATGCCGGTAACATTATCATGAAGAATCTGATGGATTTTTGTATCGGAACAATCGTGTTTATTTTCCTTGGTTTTGGATTATTGCTTGGAGAAGATGCACTTGGCGGACTGGTAGGAGTTCCGACACTCGGAATCTTCACAGATTATGCAAACTTTGACTGGTCCTATTTCGTATTCAATTTGGTATTCTGTGCGACAGCAGCAACAATCGTATCAGGAGCTATGGCAGAAAGAACAAAGTTTCTTTCCTATTGTATTTATTCCGCAATGATCTCCGCAGTTGTGTATCCGATCGAAGCACACTGGATCTGGGGCGGTGGCTGGCTTTCACAGCTTGGCTTTCATGATTTTGCAGGATCTTGTGCAATCCACATGGTAGGTGGAGCAACAGCATTTATCGGAGCTGCAATGGAAGGAGCCAGAATTGGTAAATTCTCAAGAGATAAGAATGGAAAAGTAACAAAAGTCCATGCATTTCCAGGACATAACCTCGTAATTGGTGCTCTTGGATGTTTCATCCTCTGGTTTGGATGGTATGGATTCAACGGTGCGGCAGCAACAACAGGCCCACAGCTTGCATCTATCTTTATGACAACAACAATCGCACCGGCAACAGCAACCGTTGTATGTATGATCTTCACATGGCTTCGTTATGGAAAACCAGATGTGTCTATGTGTCTGAATGCATCCCTCGCAGGCCTGGTAGCAATCACAGCACCTTGTGATGTGACAGATGGATTAGGAGCACTGATCATTGGAGCAGTTGCAGGAGTTCTCGTAGTATTTGGCGTTTGGTTCTGTGATAATGTAGTGCATGTAGATGACCCGGTTGGTGCCGTAGCAGTTCATTGCTTAAATGGTATCTGGGGAACAATCGCAGTTGGTCTTTTTGCAACAACAAATGCGCCGGAAAGCACATTGAAAGGTCTGTTCTACGGCGGTGGATTCGGACTTCTCGGAACACAGCTTCTTGGTGTAGTAACAGTTCTTGCATGGACAGTTGTAACAATGACAATTATCTTCAAAGTAATTGATATGACAATCGGACTTCGTGTTTCAGAGGAAGAAGAGATTGTTGGTCTGGATTCCAAGGAGCATGGTCTTGCATCAGCATATGCAGGATTCAGCATCATGGATATTACAGAAGGTGCAATGAATGAAAATGAAAACACAGATCTTGGAGTAGCAGATTATGACGCAGCATCTCCGATTCAGAGAGCAGCATCTGTACCGGTAGCGGGACCGGTAGATGCAGATACAGGAATGCACAAAGTAGTTATTATTGCAAAGCTTTCCAAGTACGAGCGCCTGAAAGGAGCATTGAACAATCTTGGTGTAACAGGAATGACAGTGACTCAGGTTATGGGATGTGGTATCCAGAAAGGTGCCGGCGAGAAATATCGTGGAGTTGAGATGGACGTAACCGTTCTTCCAAAGGTAAAAGTAGAAGTTATCGTAGGAAATATTCCGGTTGAGAAAGTCATCGAAACAGCATCCAAGACACTGTATACAGGACATGTCGGTGATGGTAAGATCTTTGTATACAACGTGCAGAAAGTAGTAAAGGTACGTACTGGTGAAGAAGATCTCGAAGCATTGAAAGATGTAGAATAATACTTGATTTGTAACTGTTCAGAGCCAAGCAAAATTTCAAAAAAAGGTATAAAATGCTTGCATTTTTTAGACTGTTTTTGAAATTTTATTTGGC
>OODE01001842.1_pt1 | contig 12501 bp, 3 predicted proteins | sample 1671771 | NCBI WGS metagenome assembly OODE01 (sample SAMN06348191, study PRJEB24527) | human gut metagenome | biome: human gut; feature: ankylosing spondylitis patient; material: feces | host: Homo sapiens | place: China | collected 2015-10 | reverse complement strand
GTCGGCTATGGTCGACCCCTGCGGTCTAAACGTAGTAGATAGACCCTTTTCGTGGCGCAGCGTCAGACCAGTCTATTTGGGACGGCTATTCTGACTACATGCCGATCTGATTGCCCAAGTAGTCAAAAAAGCCCCGTCCCAAATTAGCTACCTTGTGGGGCTGTGGGGATAAAGATTGCCGACGGTTTTATCCCGCCGAACCCCTTTGATGGCGCGAATGGTTCGATTTGACGACCGAGTGGCAACCTGACGCGGAATAGTGGGTCGTTTAAATTGCTACAATTTTAAGTATATTGCGATGTCCTGCCTTGCGTTTCTGCGCGGGGGGGGGCGTATATTTGCATCGATGGGGACGACACACATATATAGCGAGCCGCTGCTTGCCGTCCTCATGGATTGGGGAGGCCTTCATGAATCGCGCGTGTGCGAGAGCTCGAGAAATGCTAAAGCCTTTTGGCAAGAAAACCAATACCGCCAAGCGTGCCCTGAGGGTTTTGGCCGTCCCGCTGGCGGCGTGTGCGCTCATGTTTGGTGCGACGAGTGCGTCGGCCGATCAAGCGGTTCCTTTTGGCAACCATACCGTGCAGACGGTGAATCCCACCGGCACTACGGTCAATTTGTTCGACTATTGGGTCGTCGATGGCGACAACGATAGCTCGGCAAACATCAATAACGACAACGGCAATAACAACACTGGCATCAATAAGGGTCATCAGCTCAAGTTCAATGGTGGTGCCGGCACGGGCATTAACAAGTGGACGGGAAAAGTGATATTGGCGGCTTTGGACGTCTTTCGTTTGTGAAGAACACGCTGGTAAATGGCTATCCGTCGATCAATGCCGGCACCTACACCTCCTATAACACGAGTGGTGCGTACACCGACGAGTCGCTGGCCTATCTCTTTAATAGCGACAGCCAGGCAAATGGCAAGCAGAATGGTAAGGCCGTCTACAACAACGTGAAGGGTCTCTTCCAGCTTAAGGGCGGCTATTACGTTTACGACTCGTATGGTTCTAACGGCAACTATGCCGTATATAACCACACGACCAACTCTTTTGACGTCTACGATAAGGCTGGCGTATATAAGGACAGCGTGTCAGATGCGAATCGGGGTCAGTTCTTCCCCTTTGACTCGGCTGACAAGGTTTTTGAAGAGAATAACGGTCAGCTCTCCCCTAAAGGAATAACGGACGGAACCAACAGTACCCTCAACCACCACTTTGGCATGTCCATGACCACGGAGTTTGTCCAGCCTAACGGTGGCAAGACCACCAAAAACGAGGATATGATCTTTGAGTTCTCGGGCGACGACGACGTTTGGGTGTACATCGATGGCGTACTCGTGGGTGATCTAGGTGGCATCCACGAGAAGGCAACGCTTGATATCAACTTTGCTACCGGTGAAGTAAAGGTCGGTCATATTGACGGTGCGAATGGAGCCGAGAAGGAAATCAAAAAAACCAACATCAAGGCAAAGTTCGAAGCTGCCGGCGCAGATACTACCAACTTCTCCGGCAACACCTTCTGCAACAGCACCAAGCACACGCTGAGCTTTTTCTACCTGGAGCGTGGTGCGGGTGCGTCGAACATGTCGCTCAAGTTCAACCTTACCACCCTGCCGTCGTCCGAGGTCGCGAAGGTCGACCAAAACGGCGAGGCAGTCAATGGCGCAACCTTCGAGCTGTACCGGTCCGATGGACCAGTTCGGGACTGGAATAAGGGTGAGCTCGTCGCTCGGGGCACGACGAAAGACGGGGGTCAGCTGATACTTCGAAAGTTAAAGTCGAACGACTCCGTCCTCTCGTTTGACGAAGAGCACAACACCAATCATTGCGACTACTTTGTACTCAAAGAGGTTGGCCTGCCCGAGGGATATCGCTCGAGTCTGACCTCATCGACCACTGCAACGCCAGGTGAGCTGCACCTGCAGTACAAGGCCGCGGCAAGTGGCACGGGTGGCGTGGTGGTTGCGCCGCAAACGACGGTTACAACAGCCGACGGCAAGTCATGGACAGGTAGTCGAATGTGGCTGAACGGTGGCTATCTGGCCGCCAAGGAGACCATCTCCCTCCCTGAAGATACACGGGATAACAAGGGTAAAGCCATCCGTTCGGGCACGACCTTTGCTGTCGTGCTCAAGCGCACCGATAAAAGCATGAGCGACACGGACGAAAGCGCGTGGACGGCGGTCACGGGCAATCCGCTCGAGGGCTACAAGCTGTGCTCCGCGCATGGCATTGCCGGCGCGGTCGAAGCTGCCAAATCGGCAGACACGAGTGTCTTCGCCGTCAATACCAAGGGCGACTACGAGGTGACGGTCAGGTCGCTGCCCGGCGATATCGAGACGTATGCCGCCATGCTGAAGGACAAGTCGAATTCCGAATATACCGTGGCGGCGTATCACACCACAGCATCGTCTCTGGCGGGGGCAACCAAAGACAACACCTCTATGGTCCAATATCAAACGACAAACAGGCAGTTCTCTACGGTGATCCACCTTACCAACGTTCAGAACCGTCTGTTTGTGCAGAAGGTTGACGACCTGGGCAAGCCCGTGAACGGTGCAACGTTTGAGTTATACGAGGCCAAGGATGTTACCGGCGATAGCCCCAGCACGTATGCCATTAAAACCGGCGCCAAGCCGTATGACATCGTGCAGGCAAACGGCATGACCTATCCGTATGACATAGAGGGTGCTGCATGCTTCCCGCTCGATTCGGATAAGCATGCGCCCCTTATCAAGGGTACGTACTACCTGCGTGAGTCTGTAAGCCCGGATGGCTATGAGATCAACAACACCATCACCAAGGTAATCGTGGACGATTCGGGTGTGTATGTGGATGCCGGCAAGGAAGGCGACGGTGTGCTCAGTATGAGCGGCCCGGGTTCGCTGATTGCTTCCTTGGCGCAATTTGGTTCTCCCGACTCCATCGACAACACGCTTACGCACATTAAGGGCAAGCTGCAGAGTACAACTGGCTCAGATGCCAAGGAAAACCTGACATGGGGCCTGACAAGTACTGCCAAGGGTGTGACGCCTTCTCTTGCGGACAACTTGATGCATATGCGCTATGACAAGACGACGCAGGGCACCAAGACCATCCTGCGCTATGTCGAGGACGGTGGCGAGCGCAACGGTAAGCTGGCGACGATCTTTGCCGATACGGGCATCAACCGCATGGCTCTTTATCAAGACGATGATGCCACCAATGGCACCGATCTGGGCACGCTTCAGCTCAACCATCTTTTTACCACGGGTACGGCCGTGCAGTATGCCGACCGTCGCGTGGCGCGCCTGCAGGTGACTAAGACCGTGACGGCAGATGACGGGCTTACTGCACCCACTAAGGATGCGGATAACAAAGATCTGACCTTTACGTTTAAGTTCACCCTGCCGCAGTCCCAGAAGGGCTACGAGGCGCACGTGTTCGATGCGAGTGGCAAAGCTGTGGGCAAATCTTTCACGCTCAAGAACGGCGACACCCATTCCATCAAGGCCGGCGAGACCATTCGCGTATACGACCTTAAGAAGGGCGACAGCTATAGCGTGAGCGAGCTCACCACTAAGGGCGAGGAGTCCAGCGGCAACGTGCTGGCGAGTATCGTTAACACTGTTACCGGCTCTGCCGACGAGTCGGTGCTTCCGGCAGGCTTTAGCCTCGTGAGCCGTAGGGCCGGCGGTAAGGAACAATCGGGAACCGGCAATACCATTACGGGTTCGATTGTCGCGCTTGCGGGCGGACAGATTCCCGCCGATAACACGCTTGAGTTCATCAACAACTACAGCGCCAGCCGCGTAACACTTGAGGCCAAAACCGGTCTGAGCGCCAAGAAGGTGCTCGAGGGCCGCAATTGGACCGATGGCGATACCTTTACCGTGCAGCTTACAGCCGACGACGGCGTCCCCATGCCCAATGGCGCCAAGAGCAAGGTGGCTACGGTTGAGCTCACCAAGAATACCCAGACGGCGACGTTTGGCGATATTACCTATACCAAGCCGGGTACCTACGTCTATACCATCTCGGAGGATATTCCCGGCTCCAATGCCGGGGCGGATGGCATAAGCTACTCCGCTGCCGTCTATACCGCGACGGTCGTGGTGGATGATAACCGCGCCGGTGCATTGGTCGTTACGAGCGTGGAGTATCAGCAAGTGTGTGACGACGCGGGTGTCGAGACCAAGACGGATGTTGCCGATAAGATCGCAACCTTCACCAACCGTTACGATACGCACGAACATAGCATCATCATCCATGCCCAAAAGAACCTGACCGATAACGCCGGGACGTTCTCGCTTTCCCAGAACGCCTTTAGCTTTACGCTCGAGGGCGTGGGCGGCTACACAAATGCCAACGCAGTGTTCGGCCTCGATTCGGTCGACCCAAACGTGGCGGCCCCCATGCCCCAGGGCGCCAAGGGCAACACCACGACCGTGGGCAATAACGCCGATGGCACGGTGGCCTGGCCGGCGATCTCCTATACCGCCAAGGCGGATGCGGGACGCGCCTACGTTTACAAGTTTGCTGAGAATCCCGGTAGTGTTGCGGGCATGACCTACGACGGGTCGGTCTACTACGCCGTGGTGCGTAACGCCAAGAAGCGCGCCGGCATCCAGACTTCGATCGAGTACTACAAGGTTGCAGAGGACGACTCGGTAAAGCGACTGGACAAGAATGCCACACCTTCCTTTACCAATATATATAGTGTGGAGCCCACGAGCGCGATCCTGCAGGGCCAAAAGACCGTGAGCGGTCGCGACTGGAACCAGGGCGAGAGCTATAACTTTAATCTCACTGCCGCTACGGATGATGCCAGTACGACTGGTTTGAGCAAGACCACAAAGCAGGCGGTGAAGGATGGGGCTGTTGCCGTTAACGCCAGCCGGGCTGACGCCAGTGTGCCCGAGTCGGGGCGCGTGGCATCGTTCTCCTTTGGCACCGAAGCCGCCCCGACCGTGACGCTCAACCGAGCAGGTACCTTTAGCTTCAATATCACCGAGGATGCTGCGCAGGATGGCCAGGCGGGCATGTCCATGGACAAGCACACCGCCCGCGCGACCGTTGTGGTGACCGATCTGGATGAGTCGGGCAACCACACGGGCAAGCTGCGTGTGTCGAGCGTGACCTACGCCAACGTCGGTGCCTCCGATGCGGACAAGGCCGTAACCGACAAGGCCGCCTTCACCAATGCGTACCATGCATCGGGCGCCTTTGGTGGCGTGACGGTGAGCAAGGCCCTTGAGGGTCGCGCCTCTACCGCAGGCCAGTTCACCTTTGCCGTGACGGGCCTTTGGTACGACGGCGTTCAGACATCGGTCGATGGCGCTGAGGCCAACCTCTCTAATAAGGCGGCAAAGGCTGGCAGCTCCGGTGCCGTGGTGAGCAACAACGGGACAGAGAAACTCTTTGCCCGCGGACTTACGGAGCGGGATCTGGGGCATACATTTGCCTATCGCATCCACGAGAACCAGCCTGCGGCTGCCGGCTACACCTATGACACCAGCTATACTGGCGACGCCATCGTGCTCGTTAAGGTTCTTGCGCGCGGTAACGACCCCGCCAAGCTCTATACCGTGACGACCGTGCTCAAGGGCGCAGGTGTGACGGAGCTGCTGGGCGATGCCACCGATGCAAGCATGCTGACGGACGATAAGATTGCCGAACTCAAGCAGGACCCGAATACCTACGTGCAGCAGTACGATGCAAACAAGACCGGCACCGCGACGCCTGCCGTCTCGTTTGTGAACCGCTATGCGGCAAGCCTCGACTATGGTGCTGCCGGCGGCCTGCAGATCGAGAAGACGTTGACGTATCCCAAGGACGCGACCATTTTTGGCTCGCCTAAGAGCACGTTCCGTTATATCGTCAAGCCTGCCGACAAGACATCTGCCAGCAAGGTCGGCATTTCCACGGACGGCAAGGTCTTTGAGACCGCAAATGTCGAGGCCAACGCTCCCAAGACCGTAAGTTTGGTACCTGCGGGCGGGCTGATCTTCACTCAGAATGATGCCGGCAAGACGTTCACCTATACGGTGAGCGAGATTGACGACAAAGCGACGGGCTATACGTACGACAAGACGGTCCATACGGTTAAGACTGTCGTGGCGGATAACGGCGACGGTACGCTTAGGGTCACGACGTCGGTAAGCAAGCAGGTCGATGGCAAGGACGAGCTCGAGGGCCAGTGGATCTACCCGTCGAATGCGACGTCTACCGGTGTTGCAACGGTCAAATTCAAGAACACCTATACGGTCACCGAGGCGGCAACCTACACTCCGTCCGTGACAAAGGTGGTTGTCGGTGCCGATGCTCCGGACAAGTTCACCTTTGCCATGACCGCGGCCGACGATGCTACCAAGGCTGCTATCAGCGGCAAGCTCATCACCGGCTCTTCGATGAGCGCGGACAACGGCTATGTCGAGAAGAAACAAACGAAGGAGGGCCTCAAGGACGGGGAGCACTATCAGGTCAACTTCTCGAAGCTTACCTTTAACAACCCGGGCACGTATAGGTTTGCTATTAACGAGCTGGCCCCGAATGGCGGCCTCCTATACCGTGACCGTTGCCGTAACCGATGAGGGCGGCAAGCTTGTGGCCCGCGTAGATGGTGCGACCGGCTCGGAGGGCTTCATCTTCACCAATAGGTATCGCACCTCGACGAGCTATGAGCTCCAGGGCGGTCTGGAGATCGTCAAGACGCTCAACGGGCACGACCTGCATGCCGGCATGTTTGGCTTTACGGTTACGGGCGAAGACGAAGCCTCAATCGAGAAGCTCAACAGCCTGCTGCGCGCGGAGGATGGCAAGCTTGTCGTTACGAACGACGAGCCTCAGGCTGACGGCAAGTCCTATACCGGCGTTTTGGGCGGCCTTACCTTTGCGACGGACGATGCGGGCAAGACGTTTACCTACAAGGTGATGGAGAACAACGCAAACAAGGGTGGCTATACCTACGATTCGGCCTATTGGATGGTGGCGATTGCGGTTAGCAAACGCGCCGACGGCTCGCTCTATACCGTGACTACCGTCAGGCACCATGATGCCGCTGGGGTTGAAGATGCCGATGATGCAAAGACCTTTAGCTCAAAGGACGGAGCGGCCAAGGCACAGGTGTTCTTCACCAACAGCTATGTTGCGACTGGAACATTCGAGGGGCTTCATGCCGAGAAGGTGATGGATTCCGGCGACAAGATCGAGGCCGGCCAATATACGTTTGACCTGTATGCCGAGAAGGCCGATGGAACGCTCGAGAAGATGGACGAGGGCGTTACCCAAGCGGGCGAGAGCGGTACCGCAACGGTTGACTTTGGTGTGGTCAAATTTAGGCTTGGCGCCGGCGCCAACGGCTCCCACGAAGTGGCGATTGACCTTGCCGGCGCCGTCAACGATGGCATTGCCACCAAGCGGCACAATGCCGACCACACCACTACCTACAGCTTTAACCTGGTGGCAAAGGAGCGCTTGGCCAACCTGCCCGAGGGCGTCCGCCCCGTGGATACATCCGCGACGTGTCGCGTGCTGCTCGAGGTGACCGACAACAACGATGGCACGCTGACGCCCAGGGTGACCTATCGCGATGGTACCGAGAACGGCAAGATTGTCTTCCACAATACGCGCGATAAGGTCAAGACGATCGGCACGGTCGCGAAGCCTAATGTGGACATCGACGGGCAGCTGCTTTCTGTGGGCGACTCCTACGTCTATACCATCAACTGGGTCAATACCGAGGCCGATGCCAACGGTAATCTGGTTCCGTCCAACGTGACCGTGACCGACGAGCTTCCTGCCGGCGTTGTGTTCGAGGCCTTTGAGGGCGAGTATGCCGATAAGGGCGCTGCGAGCGGTCAGTTGCTTACCTGGAACCTGGGTGAGCAGCCTGCGGGCAGCCACGGTTCGGTGCGCGTGCGCGTCAAGATTACCGAGGACGCTGTGAAGGACGCCCAGGGTGCGGTCGGCACCGTTGAGAACAAAGCTACCGTAACGGTTGGCAGCAAGAGCTATACCGGCACCACGACCAATTACGTGCCCAAGAAGTCCGAGAGCGATGCTCAGGATTCGACGGGGTCGGGTGTGGCACTGGGCGATGAGCTCACCTACACCATCGGCTACAAGAACACCGAGGGCGCGTCTGCCACGGTGACGATCACCGATGCCGTTCCCGCGGGAACCGAGTTCGTGGAGTTCGCCGGCGACCATAAGGATGCCGGCTCCAAGGACAATGACGGCAACCCCACCTGGACGCTGACGGACGTTCCCGCCGGCAAGGAGGGCACGGTTCAGTTTAAGGTTCGCGTGACCGAGGGCGCGTTTAAGAGCGGTGGCGCTTCGGGCAATATTTCCAACCAGGCGTCGGTGGCGGTCGGCAACAACCCTGCCGTCAAGACCAACACCACTACCGATGAGGTCTCTGACGGGCGCCTGACGTTGAGCAAGACGGTCACGGCCGCCGAAGGCATCACCGCGCCCAATAAGGCATTTACCTTTAAGGTGCTGCTCTACCAGGCCGATGGCACAACGCCTCTGGCCGGCACCTTTGCTTACGCCGGTCGCCCCAGTGGCACCAATGGCACTTATGTAAGCGGACAGATCAAGAGCGGTGACACCATCGCGCTCAAGGCCGGTGGCTCCATCACGGTTACCTTGCCCATGGGTGCGCACTACGAGGTGCAGGAGCTCGACTCCAAGAGTGAGCTCATGACGAGCGAGGACGGCTTTACGATTACCGATAAGGCGAATCCCCAGAAGGGTACCGTTGGGCAGGCGACGCAGGTGGGCTTCACCAACGCCTACAGCGTGGAGTCCACGAAGGTAGAAAACGCCTTTAAGGTGCAAAAGAAGATTTCCGGTCGCAACTGGACTAAGGCGGATGCCTTTACCATGACGCTGACTGCCCAGGGCGAGGCGCCTATGCCCAAGGGTGCCAAGGACGGCGTGTCGATGATTGAGCTGCACAAGGATGCCCAGGTCGGCAACTTCGGTACCATCGAGTACACCAAGCCCGGCACCTATACCTATGTGATTACCGAGCAGTCGGGTGACGAGGCGGCACTCACGTTCTCGAAGGCCACCTATCGTGTCACCGTCACGGTGACCGACGACAGCGCCGGTAAGCTGTTTGCCAAGACCAAGATTGCACAGCTGACCGACGATGCGGGCGACGCTGCTGAGCGCACGGTCGAGGCGGCCGTCTTTACCAACACCGCCAAGACCGGCAGCCTCACCGTCAAGAAGACGGTCGTCGACGGCGACAGCCAGCGCGAGTTCGGCTTTGCGGTCGCGCTGGCCGACGGTGACGGCGAGCCCGTCTCCGGCACCTTCGGCAAGGGCGAGCACGCCGTGACGTTCACGAACGGCAAGGCGGCCTTCAAGCTTAAGGACGGCGGGGAGAAGACCGTCGCCGGCCTGCCCGTGGGCGCGCGCTACACCGTGACCGAGGACGCCGCCGAGGGCTACACGACTGCTGTTAACGAGGCTGACGGCTCCAAGGCCGAAGGCACCGTGACCGAGGACGGCGCGACCGTCGCGTTCACCAATACGTACGGAACGGCCACCGAGGGTAGAGACGTCTCCACCGCGGGACTCTTCACCAAGACGCTCAAGGGTCGCGACTGGGCGGAGGGCGACAGCTTCCAGTTCATGCTCGCGGGCAAGGACGGCGCGCCCATGCCCGAGGGCTCTGCCGACGGCTCCAAGACCGTCAGTGTGACGGCCGACGGAACCAAGGCGGGCGATAGGGTAGCCTTCGACTTCGGCTCCATCCGCTACACGCTCAATGACATCAAAGATGCCGAGTTCGCCGAGGTCGGCGGCAAGCGCGTGCGCGCCAAGACCTTCACCTACACGGTGCGCGAGGTCAGGCCCGATGACGGCTCTGCCATCGCCGGCGTGGCCTACGACGGCCACGTCGCCACGATGACGGTGACCGTGACCGACGACGGCTCCGGCAACCTCACGGCTACGACGCCAGCGATAGCGGAGGTGAGCGGCGGCGACTTCGTCAACACCTACACGACCGAGCTCGACTACTCGGTCCGCGCGGGCGTGCGCCTGTCCAAGATGCTCTCCGGCCGCGCCATGGAGGCGGGGCAGTTCGCCTTCACCGTGACCGCGGACGCCGAGACGGCCGCCAAGCTCGGCCTTAAGACCGACAAGGACGCCTACGCCGTGGCCGCGGCCGATGACGGCGCGGCCGACCTGGTCGACCTCATCGGCGGGACCGCGGGCAGCGATGTGAAGTTCACCGACGCCGACGCGGGCAAGACCTACAGCTTCACCGTCACCGAGACCAAGCTCGGCGGCGAGGGCTACGCCAACGACACCGCGCCGCGCACGGTGACCATCGCGCCCGCCTACGACGCCGCGACGGGCAGACTCACGGTCACGACCGCGGTTGCCAAGGACGGTGTCGAGGTCGCACGCAGCGAGGTCTCCACGGCAGATGACGCCACGTCGGCGCCCGCGCCCGTGACGGTCGCGTTCCAGAACTCCTACGAGGCCACCGGAACGCTTGGCGGCGAGGGCAACGTGGCAATTAACGCCACCAAGACGCTGACGGGCCGAGCCGCGGCGGCGGGCGAGTTCTCGTTCTCCGTCCGCGATGCCCAAGGTAACGTGGTCGCGACCGCGACCAACCAGGCCTCCGGCGACGGCGAGGCCGCGGGACTTGCGTTCTCGCCCATTGCCTACACTACCGACGCTCTCGAGCGGATGGTGGCGGACGGCATCGCCACCAGGGCCGCCGACGGCTCCTGGGTCATTCCCTATACCGTATCCGAGGACGGCACGGACCGGCTGTCCGCGGGCGTGACGGCGACCGCCTCGAGCTTCGATATCACGGTCAAGGTGACCGATAACGGCAAGGGCGGGCTGGATGTGGCCGTGGTCTACCCCGAGGGCTCCGACGGCACGCTGTCGTTTGTGAACGGCTACGGCACCAACGAGGCGACGGTCGACCTTGCGGGCACCAAGACGCTGGCGCTCGGCCAGGCCGGACTCGGCCTCACGCAGGCCGACATTGCGGGCAAGTACACCTTTAAGATCACGCCGTTGGACGGCGCGCCCGCGCCGGTCGACGCCTCCCGTAAGACGGTGACCGAGGCGACCAACGACGCCGCCGGCAACGTCGAGCTGGGCCACGTCACGTTCAGGCAGCCGAGCGACCTCGATGACGTCGAGATCGACGGCGGCGGCCTGCGCACCAAGACGTTCGCCTACCGGGTGAGCGAGTCCGGTTCGGTCGACGGCGTGGTCAACGACGCGACGGCGACGAGGACCTTCACGGTCAAGGTGGTCGAGGACACCAACGCGGGCACGCTCGTCGCGGAGGTCCTGCCCGCAGAGGGTACGCCCGAGGGCAAGGGCGCGTTCGAGTTCACCAACACCTACGGCGTGAACCCGACGCCGAGCTCCGTCACCGACCAGATCAAGGTGAACAAGAAGCTCAAGGGCCGCGACCTGGCCGAGGGCGAGTTCGAGTTCCAGCTGGTCGAGATTGCCGCCGACGGCAGTGAGAGCGTCGCGGCGACGGGCAAGAACGCCGCCGACGGCACGGTCGCGCTCAGCCCCGTTACCTACACCGCGCCCGGTACGCACGGCTACGAGCTGCGCGAGATCGCCGGCACGGCGGGCGGCGTGACGTACGACAGGGCGGCGTACCGCGTGCGCACGACGGTTGCCGACGCCGGAAACGGCACGCTCACCGTCAGGCACGAGCTGGCGGATGCCGAGGGCAATCCCACGGGCGGCGACTCGGTGACGTTCACCAACGGCTACGAGGCCGCGCCCGTCACCCTCAAGCTGGGCGCCGCCAAGGTGCTCAAGGGCGCCGAGCTCAAGGCGGGCCAGTTTAGCTTTGAGCTCAAGGGCCGGGACGGCAAGGTCATGTCGACCGCCAAGAATGCCGCGGACGGCAGCGTCACGTTCGATGCGCTGACCTTCAAGCAGGCCGGCACCTACACCTTCACGGTGAGCGAGGTCGACGACGGCCAGGCGCACGTGACCTACGACAAGGCGGTGCACAAGATCGTCGTCACGGTGAGCGACGAGGCGGCAGACGGCACCAGGACGGGCTATCTGTCGGCGAAGGTCTCCTACGAGGGCGACGCCAACATGCCGCCGGTCTTCACCAACAGCTACGCCGAGGATCACCGGCGAGGGCAAGGTGGATACCGTAAACGCCAACGCCGACAACGTGACCGTTGCCAGCAAGGGCGCGAAGGTGACTGCGGGCAGCGACGTCTCCGGCGTAAAGGCGGGCGGCAAGACGGTCGGCGCCGGCAAGACCGAAACGGTCGGCGCAGCGTCGGCTTCCGGCGGCTCGGGCGGCGGTTCAGATAACGGCTCCGGCAGCGGCGCTAGCGGTGACGGCTCCAAGGGCGGTATGCCCGACACCGGCGACCGCAGCCTGCCGCTTGAGGCGCTCGGCGCCATGGCCGGCATCGGCGCGCTGACCGCAGCGGGCGGCGCGGTCCTGTACCGCAGGCGCCGCTAGCGATATGGACGA
>OODE01001824.1_pt1 | contig 12569 bp, 8 predicted proteins | sample 1671771 | NCBI WGS metagenome assembly OODE01 (sample SAMN06348191, study PRJEB24527) | human gut metagenome | biome: human gut; feature: ankylosing spondylitis patient; material: feces | host: Homo sapiens | place: China | collected 2015-10 | reverse complement strand
GAAGATGGTTCCTGTATAATAGGACATTCCACGAACCAGCGTCGGGTCAAATACCAGTTCAAAATCTGCTGCCTTGGTTGCTTCCACACTCTGACGGATGGTACGCAGGTTCCCGATCACATCTGCTGCCAGTACACCGGTCAGCTTGTTCTCCAGATATCCAAGCGGATCTTCGCTTGCTTCCATCTCGCCAAACATATCTACATATTTTGCTACGCTGTCAGCGGAAAATCCAGCTTCGATCAGCTCTGCTTTCACACCATCCCATCCAATCTTATCCATCTTGTCCAGAATGATGAATACCAGATCAAACTGATCCTCCGGGAATCCGCAGTACTCAGCCATTGCCTTTAAGATCCGGCGCTCATTGATGCGAACCTTGAATCCCTTGAAATTCAGTTTTCCAAGCAATGTAGTCGTTGCCAGGATCAGCTCGATCTCTGCCAGGCAGCTTGCCTCTCCTAAAATATCAATATCACACTGTACGAACTGACGGAAACGTCCTCTCTGTGGTCTGTCTGCTCTCCATACGCTTCCGATCTGCAGTGCTTTAAACGGAGTCGGCAGATTATTTGCATTATTGGAATAAAATCTGGACAGCGGCAGAGTCAGGTCATAGCGCAGACCACTGTCTGTCAGATCTGCTTCGCTCTGTGCAGTCTCCAGATTCAGCTTCTCGCCTCTCTTCATGATCTTGAAGATCAGCTTTTCATTTTCACCGCCCTGCTTGCTGCAGAGATTCTCAATATGTTCTACACAGGGAGTCTCGATCGCGGAAAAACCAAAGGTTCCATACGTCTCTCTGATCATATTCATCACATAGTTACGGATTGCCATTTCCTTCGGTAAAATGTCCTTCATTCCTGTAACCGGTTTCTTTTTTAATGCCATAGTTTCCTCCTTTATGAATCACCCTCTGAAATGCAAGAAACACCTGCATGTCAAAGTTTTTAATCTCATCGATCATCAGTCTTAAAACTTCATCTTTTTCCAGAGCTTTCCGATATGGTCTGTCCATACTCAAAGCCGCATATACATCACATACTCTCAGTATCCTTGCACCCATAGGGATATCCTTTCCGCTTCTGTTGCTGGGATAACCGCTGCCATCAAAATTCTCATGATGATAAAGAATACTTTCCAGAACATAATCGGAATATCCCTGGTCTTTCAGGATCTCATAACCTAATGTGGAGTGCATGCGGACATATTTCAGTTCTTCAATGACCATCGGATTCTGCTCTTGGCCATTAATGTATCCTTCCAGCTTCAGCTTGCCTATATCATGGAGCATTCCGGCAATGGCCAGCTGATAGCATTCTTTCTCACCAAGACCAAGCTCCTTTGCCACATCATAGGCAAGGTTACTGACAACAGTCCCATGTTTCAGCTCTGCGGAAAGATCCATTTCCAGGATCCGGTCCTGCGTAGTTTCACTTATCTTCTGTACGCTTTTCAAGGATCCGTCTCTCCTTTCCGTCTACAGCCATTTTGCAATGCCCTCGCGTTTTCTCTCGATCATTTCATCGATACGTGTGATATAATTGACAACATCCTTCACATTCTCCACACGCTCAATGCGCTGTCCGTGATCAAACACAAGCTTGGAGGAACCACCTGCACCCAGTGCGATGATCGGCTGCTTTTCCTCCATAATCAGTATATTGTAAATCCCTGCTTTGTCAACCTCAGAATACCCGACATTCTCAAAATTCCCCTTCATATTCTTCTGTCTGTACAGATAATAGGGGCCCATTCCCATCTCGTAGGCAGTTTTCATAGTCAGATTCATGATCTCCTGATTGTTTTCAAAGGTCATCTCCTGGTATTTATCACGGAAAATATTCAGTCTTGCCGCACGCTTCACAGCAAGAGAATGTACGGTCAGGCTGTCCGGCCCGAGGTCTTTTACCTCATCCAGTGTATGCTGCACTTTTGTGATATCTTCGCCGGGAAGACCCACGATCAGGTCCATATTGATATTGTCGAATCCGGCTTTTCTTGCCAGATGAAACGCATTCTTTGTCTGTTCTACTGTATGACGTCTACCAATGATATCCAGGGTTTCCTGATTCATGGTCTGTGGATTTACGGAAATCCTGGTAACCGGAAACTCCCGGATCGCCTGAAGCTTTTCCAAGGTTATACTGTCCGGTCTTCCTGCCTCAACCGTAAATTCTTCCAGCTCCTCACAGGGAAAATATTCTGTGATCGCGCCAAGAAGTCTCCGAAGCTGATCCGGCTCCAGCGTGGTAGGTGTTCCTCCGCCGATATAGACCGTATCCAGCTTCCGGTTTTTCATCATCCCGGAAACAGCCCGGATTTCCTTTACCAAAGCATCCAGATACGCCTCCACATATTTACGCCATCTCTCCAGCGGATAGGAACTGAATGAACAGTACAGACAGATACTCGGACAGAAAGGAATGCCAACATAAAGGCTGTAACCGTTTTCATAATCAATGTTTTTCAGGATATCCCTCTCACGATTTGCGATGGTAACCGCAAGAGCTGTTTTCTCCGGACTTACCAGATACTGATCTCTCATATATCTGGCGATCTCCGTATTTTTCATTCCGGACTCCAGCATTCCCATAGCCATTTTCACAGGACGGATGCCTGTAAGATTCCCCCATGGAAGTTTCTTGCCTGTAGCTTTGGAAAGCATCTGATACAGGGCGTATTTGATCGCGTCTTTATTTTTTCTGCGGATATCATGGGCATCATTGCAAGAAATAAGGGCATCCGAAGCTTCTCCACTGGATTGCCCTTCTATCACAGCCCCATGAGCTGTTTTTTTCTCTATTCCGTTGTTGTAACTGATGGTATACCCTTCTTCATCACGTGAAACCCGGAAGCGGATATCATAATCCGCATCATCCTCTTCATAAAGAGAAATGATCTCATTCCCGGGATAAAACGCTTTGATCAGCTCATACACATCATGCTCAAAATCTCTGTTCTGAAACAAAATTCCAATCTTATACAAATGGATTATACCTCTTTTCGTAACCAATTGTTGTGGATGCGTCATGCCCCGGAAATACTTCTGTATCCTCCGGCAAAGTATCCACAAGCTTGTGAAGGCTTCTTACGATCTCAGCAGAACTTCCGCCAGGAAAATCGGTTCTTCCCACAGAGCCGCAAAACAATGTATCTCCGCTGAAAAGCACACCCTCTTCTTTGATATAATAGCAGCAACTTCCTTTGGTATGTCCCGGTGTGTGGAACATCTGGATGGAAAATCCGGCCGCTTCGAATATCTGCCCGTCATCCAGAAGGACATCCGGCTTAATTGAACAGGCACTTCCATAAACAGCAGTCATATTTATCGTGGGCTCTGCCAGCATTGCTTCTTCCTGCCTGCATGCATAAACCGGAATCTGATATTTTTCCTTCACTTTCTTTACAGCCATGATGTGATCAAAATGACCATGTGTCAGAAGGATTCCCACCGGTTTTCCCTGCATAAGAGATACTTTCTGAAAAACTTTTTCTGCATAGTCTCCCGGATCTACGATCAGCAGTTCTCCGGTCTCTTTATTTTTCAAAAAATAGCAGTTGGTAAACACCTGGCCCAGCACACACTGCTGCATTTCAAGTTTACTCATAAAAATTCCTCCGTTTATCGGGTCAGCCCGTTGTTCGCTCTACATCAAGAACACTTTCAACCTGACGGATCTTTTCGATCAGAGAATTCAGTTCCTGTTTGCTGCATACATTAAAGGACATGGAAATCGTGGCGCGTTCCTGCTTGTTGGTACGGCTGTTAATGGAACGAAGATCGATCTTCCTCTCTGTAAAGATCTTGGAGATATCCACCAGAAGTCCGGTACGATTATTTGCGTAAACCTGGATCTCAGCTTCGTATTTCTCGGAATCCGCTCTGTCCGGCATCTGCCACTCTGCTTCAATGAGACGTTTCCTGTCAATCTCAGGCATGTTGAGCACATTCACACAATCTGTACGATGGATGGTGATTCCCCTTCCTCTTGTTACAAAGCCCACAATCTCATCTCCCGGAATCGGACTGCAGCATTTAGAAAATCGAACTGCCACATCATGGACACCTTTTACTACAATACCACTCTTACTCTTGGCAATATGAAGCTTCTCCTGTGATTCGGAAGCTGCCTCCAGAACCTGTTCATCTGTAAGATTCTTCTTATGCTCCCGCTCATAGGCTTCTACCAGCTTGTTAAACACCTGACCTTCTTTCAGGCCGCCATGTCCGATAGCTGCCAGTACAGAATCCCAGTCTCGGAAACCATATTTATGCATTACCGATTCCATATACTGTGGCTTGGTATATATGCCTAGTTTAAAGCCCTTGGTCTTGGCATACTGATTCAGCATGTCCTTACCCTTCAGAATATTATCTTCCTTCAGTTCCTTCTTAAACCACTGGTTGATCTTATTCTTAGCCTGTGTACTCTTTACGATCTTCAGCCAGTCACGGCTGGGGCCCTGAGAATTCTGGGAAGTTATGATCTCAATACGGTCACCGTTTTTGATCTTATATTCAATAGGAACAAGTTTGCCATTGACCCTGGCACCTACCATCTTGTTTCCTACTGCACTGTGCACACTGTATGCAAAATCAATAGGTGTAGAGCCATTGGGAAGCGTTTTTACATCTCCCTGGGGAGTGAAACAGTAAACACTGTCCGCAAAAAGATCCAGATCATTTTTCAGAAGGCTCATGAACTCCCGGTTATCAGACATATCACGCTGCCACTCCAGGATCTGGCGCAGCCAATTCAGCTTCTCTTCCTCGCTCTTTCCAGGTTTCTTACCATCGGAAGTTTCCTTATATTTCCAATGAGCTGCAATACCGTATTCTGCGGTTTTATGCATCTCAAATGTACGGATCTGGATTTCGAAAGGCTGTCCGTTAGGACCAATAAGCGTTGTATGCAGAGACTGATACATATTGGCCTTCGGCATTGCGATATAATCTTTAAATCTGCCGGGGATCGGCTTGTACATCTCATGGATAACACCAAGAGCTGCATAACAGTCCTTCACAGTATCTACAATGATACGTACAGCAAACAGGTCATAAATCTGATCAATGGTTTTATCCTGATTGACCATCTTCTTATAGATGCTGAAGAAATGCTTCACGCGGCCATCCACCTGTGCCCTGATGTTGGCATCCTCCATATGCTGCTTTACCTGTTTCACGATAGAATTAACAAATTCTTCACGGGCGCTTTTGCGAAGAGCAACCTTTTCAACCAGATCATAGTAGACATCCGGCTTCAGATACTTAAGAGAAAGATCATCCAGTTCCACCTTGATCTTGGAAATACCAAGCCGCATAGCAATAGGCGCATAAATATCCATGGTTTCCCTTGCCTTCTCCTGCTGTTTCTCCGGTCTCATATACTGCAGGGTACGCATATTATGAAGACGGTCTGCAAGTTTGATCAGGATAACGCGGATATCCTTAGCCATTGCAAGGAACATCTTTCTTAAATTTTCAGCCTGAACCTCTACCTTATCCTTAGAATATGACAGCTGACCCAGCTTGGTAACACCATCTACCAGAAGTGCTACCTCAGAACCAAATTCCTTTTCTACTTCTTCATAAGTCATCCAGGTATCTTCTACCGCATCATGAAGAAGACCTGCCACTATGGTCTCCTTATCCAGTTCAAGATCCGCAAGGATGATCGCAACACAGAGAGGATGAATGATATAAGGTTCACCGGATTTACGTTTCTGATCCTTATGTGCCTCACTGGCCACTTTATAGGCCTTTTCAATCATGGAAATATCTGTAGACGGATGATATTTCTTGACACTTTTTATCAGCTCCTGATAAAGAACCTCAGGGCTTGTAAAATCATGCATGGATTTCACCGCCGCATCTGCCTTCCGAACAGACTCTCTTTTTTCTTCTTCCTTCTGTATCTCAATGTTTTGTTTTTCCGTATTTTTTGTCTCTGCCATTAAATCCCACCTGCCTGTGCACAATTTCATACTGCCGTATGACTACAACAGTTCACATCCCCTTCCACCGACAAAAAATCATTTTCCGTCGTAACAGATCACAGATGCCACATCATAACCTTTGAGACGCTCACGTCCCTTCAGACCTGCAAGCTCCATGAGGAAAACAACTTTAACAACTACACCTCCAAGCTCCTCCACAAGCTTGATGGCTGCTTCCACACTTCCGCCCGTAGCGATCAGGTCATCCACGATAACAACCCTCTGTCCCGGCTTGATGGAATCTTTATGCATCTCAATAGTTGCACTTCCATACTCCAGATCGTAGGTTCTGGAAACGGTCTCACATGGAAGTTTTCCTGCTTTACGGACCAGAACAAAGGGTTTGTGAAGATTATATGCGATCGGCATACCAAAGATAAATCCTCTGGATTCAAGACCTGTGATCACATCGAACTCCACACCCTCCAGACAATCCTGCATAGAATCAACGGCAAGCTGTAATCCATCCGCATCCTGAAGGACGCTGGTAACATCACGGAAAATAATCCCTGGCTCTGGAAAGTCCGGGATACTTCTTACATATTCTTCTATTTTTTTCATAATAACCTCCAATGGTTTAATTTGTCAATCAGATGTTAGATAGTATAGCACTTTTTCTGTAGGGAATCAATGTGCAACCCGACAGAACTCGCGGAATTACGACAGGCCCTGGACTACATATTGCCCAGTACAGAGCTTTCTTTCCTGTTTAACAGTCAATCACTTGCTGTCAGGACCTGCATTTTAGTGATACCTTCTCCTGTTATTCTGTAATATAATTCCGGATCACGATCTGTAAAGTTTCTCTTCCCTGATAACGGTTGATCTCAGGATAATATGTGACCGCCATACTTCCACAGTTTTTTATTCTATCAACAAATTCATCTGCTTCGCCAAAATATACTGCTTCCACTACACAACCAGCGCCATCTGACAGCTGGAGCTTCGCCACATTCCTATTTTTGCCAAGAATACGGCTGCTTAAAACCCGAAGTCCCTTCTGTGCAAAAATCGGTTTGGTATTTCCTTTTCCAAAAGGCTCCAGCAGGGATATCTCTTCCACAAGTTCCTTATTTATATAGGAAACCGGCATTGGCACATCGATCACAATCTTTGGACGGAGTTCTTCTTCTGTAAGAGTACAGTTTGCATTCAGCTGTTTTCGGAACAGTTCAACATTTTTTTCTTCGATAGAAAGTCCTGCTGCCATCGGATGTCCGCCAAACTGGATCAGAAGATCTCCGCATTTGACCATTTCTTCGTACATTGAATACGCTTCTATGGAACGGCCGCTTCCCTTGACAGAGTTTTCACCCTTTGTGAGAACAAAGACCGGTTTATGATACTTTTCACGAATCCTGCCCGCAATGATACCTGCAAGACTTTCGTGACAGTCCGGAAGATAGACCACCAGCACACGGTCCTCATTTAAGCCCGTCTCTTCGATCAGGCGGATGGCTTCTTCTTTTCCTTTTTCTGTCATTGCCTTTCTGCTCTGGTTCAGGGCAAGAAGATCTCCCGCCAGCTCTGCTGCCTTTTCTTCGTTTGTTTCGCAGAGAAGTTCCAGTGACCTCGCAGCCGTGTCAAGACGTCCGCTGGCATTGATGCATGGTCCAAGCACAAAACCTACATGATATGCCGTGATCTCCGCACCATCCAGATTATTCGCACGGATCAGTGCCCGAAGTCCCGGTGTATGTGTCGCCGAAAGCTGTCTCAGACCTTCTTTTACGATGATCCTGTTTTCTCCCTGCAGATCCATGACATCGCCAACGGTCGCAACAGCTGCCAGTTCTGTAAAATCCAGAACTTCACTTTGTGAGATTCCATTTTTTTCATATAATGCCCAGATCAGTTTCCATGCAACGACTGCCCCGCAGAGGTTTTTGTTCGGATACGCGCAGTCTGCCTGTTTCGGATTGATCACCGCATCTGCCGGCGGTATGATCCATTCTTTTCCATTTTCTGTCTCTTGGAATGGAATGTCATGGTGGTCAGTGATAACTACCGTCAGGCCACGTTCCTTTGCATCCGCGATCTCTGCCGAAGCTGCAATTCCATTATCACAGGTGACGATCGTGTCAATCCCATCCTCCACTGCTTTCTGGATAAGCTGTTCATGGATTCCATATCCATCTTTGATCCTGTCCGGAATATAGGTGTCCGCATCCGCCCCCAGTCTCTGGAATCCTTTGAGCAGAATGCAGGTCGAGGTAACGCCGTCTATATCATAATCCCCGATAATCCTGATTTTTCTGTGTTCTTTTATTTTTTCCTGAAGGATCTCCACTGCTTTGTCCATGTCTTTCAAAAGCCACGGTGATGGAAGTTCCTTTAATGTCCCATAAAGATAGGAACGGATATTTTCTGTTCCTTCTACATCCCTGTTCCTGATCAGTCTTGCGATCACCGGATCGATCCCGAATTCCTGGCTGATCTTCTGAAAATCTGCACGTTTCGCGCAGACTACCCATTTTCCCATAGTTCTTTCTCCCTGTGTCTTCTTCCATAAAATACATATTCCCGGAACAGATATCCTGCCCGGGAATATGGTTTATTTATTGATTATTCTGTTTTGTTTTCGTTATCTGCCGCTTCTTTTGCCGCTGCTTCCTGAGCTGCGAGACGTTCTGCAACTCTCTTGCGGTTTTTCTTCTTCGGCTGATTCTTATCCTTCTTGGAAGGCTGATTGTTCTGTGCTGTATTGGTCGGCTGTTTTGTAGAAGATTTGCTGGAACCTGCTGTCTTGCCAGCCAGCGCTGCCTGTGCCACGGCTTTGCCCTGGCGGCGCTTCATTACCAGCCACAGTGCACCTGTAATGCATACAGAAGAATATGCACCGCAGATCACACCTGCCATCAGAGGAGCTGCAAACTCACGGATGGAGGATACTCCAAGGATGTACAGTACTGCAACCATTACGAAGGTTGTAAAGGAAGTATAAATACTTCTTGTCAGTGTCTGTGTGATACTATCGTTTACGATCTGCTCCAGATTATCCGGATTCTTTCTTCCATGCATGTTCTCACGGATTCGGTCAAAGATGACGATCGTTGCGTTAATAGAATAACCAACGATTGTCAGCATGCAGGCAATAAAGGTATTACCTACAGAAATTCTGGAGATCGCATAGAATGCAAGAACAACCAGAACGTCATGGAGAAGTGCAAGGACCGCACTGCTCGCAAAACGGATATCCTTGAAACGGAACCAGATGTATACCAGCATGCAGAGTGTTGCAACAAGAACTGCAACGATCGCATCTCTTCTCATCTCAGAACTTACAGTAGCAGAAATACTTTCTGTTGTGATCAGGCTGTCATCTACATCGAAGTTCTCAACCAGAGCCTGATCCAGTTTCTCACGTTCTTCCTGTGACAGAGTACGTGTCTTGATCACTACCTGATTTGTTCCAGATACCTTGGTCGGCTGTACATTCTTGTCTCCTGTAACCTCTTCTACAACTGGTGTAACTTCAAAATCGATCTGCTTGATATCCATATCTTCGTTGAATGTTACTGTTGTAGCTGTACCACCGGAGAAGTCAAGTGCATAGTTTAATGCTGTTCCGCCAGTCTGATGATGAACCACCATTGCAACCGGACCGCTCAGGATCAGGATAATGGAAATAATGAAAAATACTTTACGCTTTCCAACAAAATCAACAAATTTACGCTGTTTTGCACTTCCGTAGAATTTCGGATCACGGACACCTACTGCATACAGTGCATTTACGATCAGTCTTGACACAACCAGTGCGGTAAACATAGAAACTACGATACCAATAGCCAGTGTGTATGCAAATCCCTTAACCGTACCGGAACCTAACCACATCAGGACCAGTGCCGCGATCAGAGTTGTAACATTACCATCAAGGATTGCGCTGAACGCTTTGGCAAAACCTGCTTTGATGGAAGTTCTCACGGAGCTTCCTGCTGCGATCTCCTCCTGGATACGTGCGTAAATGATAACGTTGGCATCCACCGCCATACCGATACCAAGGATGATACCCGCGATACCTGGAAGAGTAAGTGTAATATCAAATGCATTCAGTGTGATCAGCACGATCGCTGTATACAGAACCAGTGCTACACCTGCAACCACACCAGGAACACGATACATCAGGATCATAAAGATGATGACGATCACAAGTCCGATCAAACCTGCCATAACGCTGGTGGAAATTGCTTCCTCACCAAGCTGTGCTGCTACTACGCTGGAACGGAGTTCTTCAAGTTCGATACTCAGAGAACCGATGCGGATATAGGAAGCAAGATTCTGTGCTTCTTCTACACCTGACATACCGGTGATCTGTGCCTGTCCTCCGGTGATTGCTTCATTTACCTTCGGAGCACTTAAGATCTGGTTATCATAAACGATTGCAATCTGTTTTCCGACATTTGCTTCTGTTGCTTCTGCAAATTTCGTCTTACCTTCATCTGTAAGAGTCAGGCTGACAGCATATTCTCTGGAACTGTTTTTGTCAGACTGGAAAGCGCCTCCCTGGGCATCCTTCACATCTGTACCTTCCAGTACTACTGATCCTGCTTCGCGGATCTCATCCAGACTTCTTGCAAGCGCATAACCGCTTCCTGTGCTTGAGAAGTTTGCATTACCGTCATCGTCTGTCTGTGTGATAAAACACAGAGAACCAGGTTTACCAAGATCATTGAGGATCTGGTCTGCATCTGTTACTCCTGGGATTTCTACTGCAATACGGTCGCTTCCTTCTTTGTACACCTGTGCTTCTGTACTGTACTGTTCTACACGCTTCTGGAGCTTGTATACAGTATCTGACATGTCTTCAGCACTTGGGTTGCTGTCTTTTGCCTGATAGGTAATGCTGACACCACCTGACAGGTCCAGACCGGTCTTGATGTTCTTTGCTGCACCGGTTCCTGTTGGTCCGAGGCCAATCCCAGCCGTGTAACACAGAAAGACTGTGATAATGGCGGTCAGGAGCAGCGCAACGATTGCTCTGTTTTTCTTCATCGTTCTTTCCTTTCCTGAATTATTTTATTCCGCTAATGCGGCCTTTATCATGATCGCGCACTCCACTCTCTTACGCTGAAGTTCGCATCCGATATCATAATTGCCATTAATATCTTTCTGGAAATGATAAGCATTGGCAGCACATCCGCCACTGCAGTAAAATCTTGCAAAGCAGTCCTTGCAGGATTCCTTTGTATATACATTACATTTGCTGAAATCGCAGCGGATCTCCGGTCTTGTGATTCCCTCGTCCACATTTCCCATAAGGAACTGTTCCTCACCAACAAACTGATGACATGGATAAAAATCGCCCCACGGAGTTACCGCCAGATATTCGGTTCCTGAACCACATCCGGACAGACGCTTGTACACACAAGGACCACCGGTAAGGTCGATCATAAAGTGGAAGAAATTGAAGCCCTTGCCGGCCTTTTCCCTGGCGATCATTTCCTTTGCCAGTTTATCATATTCTTCCTTGATCTGCGGGATATCTTCTTCTCTGATCGCATAATCCTCTGTGTCAGCCGCAACTACAGGCTCTACAGAGATCTGCTTGAATCCGAGATCTGCCAGATGCAGAACGTCATTGGAGAAATCAAGATTATGATGAGTAAAAGTACCTCTTACATAATACTTGTCCTGATTTCTGGATTCTGCGAATTTCTGGAATTTCGGAATGACCAGGTCATAGCTTCCGGCTCCCTTGCGGAACGGACGCATGAAGTCATGTACTTCCTTACGGCCATCTACGCTGAGAACAACATTTCCCATCTCACGGTTACAGAACTCCATCACTTCGTCGTTGAGAAGGACACCATTCGTGGTAAGTGTGAAACGGAACTTTTTATTATGAAGTTTCTCCTGTTCTCTTCCGTAGGCAACCAGGTCCTTGACCACCTGCCAGTTCATCAGCGGCTCACCGCCAAAGAAATCAACTTCCAGGTTTCTTCTTGAACCGGAATTTGCGATCAGGAAATCCAGTGCTTTCTTTCCAACCTCGAAGGACATCAGCGCACGTCTTCCGTGATATTCTCCTTCTTCGGCAAAACAATATCGACAGGCCAGATTACAGTCATGGGCAATGTGCAGGCACAGAGCCTTAACTACGGTCTGTCGATTCTTGGTAAATTCTTCTATTACATTCTCATATGCATCTCTGGTAAAGAGCATTCCCTGCTCCCTAAGTTTCTCGCACTCGGAAACAGAAGTACGGATATCTTCTTCCGGGAAACGATCCTTTAATTTGGAAACAATTTCCTCTGCGTTCAATCCTTCTTCCATATATGGAAGCACTTCGTATGTAACCAGGTCTACCAGATGGATGCATCCACTGTTTATGTCCAGAACAATATTGTATCCATTGTTCTGATATCTGTGAATCAGACTCATCTCTCTGAAAATCCTTTCATTATAAAAACTTTTTAATCATAAGAATAAGCAGCGGATTTCACTCCGCTGCTTAACTGATTGCTTTGAACTTGCTTTATTTGTTCTCGCAGCTCTGATTTCCTACAGTACAGGAAGTTTTGCAAGCAGACTGGCAAGATGTCTGACATTCACCACATCCACCTTTTTTC
>OODE01001819.1_pt1 | contig 12589 bp, 10 predicted proteins | sample 1671771 | NCBI WGS metagenome assembly OODE01 (sample SAMN06348191, study PRJEB24527) | human gut metagenome | biome: human gut; feature: ankylosing spondylitis patient; material: feces | host: Homo sapiens | place: China | collected 2015-10 | reverse complement strand
ATATGAATTTTTGATGAGTATAGAAATGGATTATTTACGGAGGAAAAATGGAAACTACCCTTATTATTATGGCGGCAGGTATCGGTTCCCGCTTCGGAACCGGTATCAAGCAGTTAGCCAAGATGGCTCCCAATGGGGAGATTATTATGGATTTTTCGATTTACGATGCGAAAGAAGCGGGATTTACAAAAGTTGTCTTTGTAATTCGAAAGGCTATCGAGGCAGAGTTTAAAGAAGTGATTGGAGATCGCTTATCAAAAGTCATGCCGGTAGAGTATGTATATCAGGAACTGGAAGATTTGCCGGGAGGTTATCAGGTTCCGGAAGGACGTGTAAAACCATGGGGAACAGGACAGGCGATCCTGGCTTGTAAGGATGTTGTGAAGGAGCCATTTGTGATTATTAATGCAGATGATTACTATGGGAAAGAAGCATTTGTAAAAGTGCATGATTATCTGGTTGGCTGTGGTGATTCCCAGTACAAATATTGCATGGCAGGGTTTATCCTTGATAATACACTCAGCGATAACGGAACTGTTACCAGAGGTGTATGCCAGGTAGATGAACAGGAGATGTTGCAGAAGATTGTTGAGACAAGCGGTATTGCCCGTGATACGGATGGTATTGTCAAAGACGAAAATGGCAATGAGATTCCGACAGGAACACACGTATCTATGAATATGTGGGGTGTTACACCGGAATTTTTGGATGTACTGGATAAAGGATTTGCAGAATTTCTGGCAAATGTGGAGCCGGGCAACATCAAAGCAGAGTATCTGCTTCCGACCATCATTGGCGACATGCTTGCAAAAGGTGAGGTGTCTGTAAAAGTTCTTGAGACACAGGATAAATGGTTTGGTGTAACCTATCAGGAAGATCGTCAGACTGTTGTAGATGCTTTTGCAAAACTGATCGCGGACGGTGTATATAAAACACCATTATTCTAATTTCATAGGAAATTTCGTCAAAATTTCCTATGAAATAAAAAACGCTCCGCGAGAGTGCGTGCTAACGTACGTTTGTTCTAAATGCAGGAACTTTGCTATTTGAGAAAATAGTAAGAACGGATGAGTGCTATCTGTTTCGTCTGAGCAGACATAGATGTAAGACAAATGAATATGGATAAGAAAGAACATTTCATATGGCAGAAATACCATGTGAGATGTTCTTTTTGTTATGCATATTTTTGTCATTTTTACAGATACTGTAAAAAATGAAAAGATATGTGTGAGGAGAATAATGCGATGACAACACAGACAGGAAAACAAAGCATCACTTTTGAAAAACCACCCTGGATTATCAGCAGCGGCTGCGTGGCAGGAACTAAGGAAGCAGAAGGACCGATCGGGCATGAAATTGACCTGGTGGGAGAAGATGACAATTTTGGATGTGACATCTGGGAAGAAGCGGAAAGCACACTGCAAAAAGAGGCATTGACAATTGCATTAGGAAAAGCGGGATTGAAAGCAGAGGAACTTCGCTATCTGTTTGCGGGGGATCTGCTTGGACAGTCCATGGCAACATCTTTTGGCTTACAGCAATTTGATCTGCCATTATTTGGATTGTACGGTGCCTGCTCAACAGCGGGAGAATCGCTGGCTCTGGCGGCAATGACCGTGTCTGCCGGATATGCGAATCTGGCAGGAGCGGTCACATCCAGTCATTTTGCCAGCGCGGAGAAACAGTTTCGGTTTCCCTTGGAATATGCCAATCAAAGGCCCTTATGTACTACCTGGACGGTTACGGGAGCCGGTGCCTTTGTACTTGGTAGAGACAGGTATAAAACAGAAAATAGATGTAAAAGCGGACTAGAAAAAGAAGAGTGTACAAAAACACAAGGAGTACAGCAAAAAGAATGCAAGGGGGAAGCGTGTTGTGATGTCTGCATCACCGGCATCACACCGGGCAAAATCGTAGATTATGGCGTGCGTGATTCCATGAACATGGGAGCTGCTATGGCACCGGCGGCAGCAGCTTGTATTGCAGCACATTTGGAGGATTTTTCCAGAAGCCCGTCTTATTATGACAAGATCATTACCGGTGATCTGGGGGCGGTTGGACGGGAAATCCTGATTGAACTGTTACAGCAGAAAAATATTGATATCGGAAGCTGCCATACAGATTGTGGGCTGGAGATTTTTGATAATGAGCGGCAGGGAACCGGAAGTGGAGGAAGTGGCTGCGGATGTGCTGCAGCAACGTTATCGGCGTATATCCTGCCTGCCATTGCAAGCGGTGAGTGGAAGAGGGTACTGTTCGTTCCGACAGGAGCACTGATGTCGACGGTCAGTTACAATGAGGGAGCAAGTGTTCCGGGAATTGCACATGGAATTGTGCTGGAACATTGTTAAAGGAGGAAAGAAAATGGACTATATCAATGCATTCTGGGTAGGAGGACTCATCTGTGCACTGGCGCAGATCCTGCTTGACCGGACGAAAATGATGCCGGGAAGAGTCATGGTAAGCCTGGTGGTACTTGGCTGCATTCTTGGTTTTGTACAGATATTTAAACCACTGCAGGAGTATGCGGGGGCAGGCGTGAGCGTGCCACTGCTCGGTTTTGGAAATACTTTATGGAACGGGGTAAAAGAGGCAGTCGACAAGGAAGGATTTATCGGAATTTTTCTTGGAGGATTCAAGGCAAGTGCGGCAGGAATCAGCGGCGCATTGATTTTTGGGTACATTGCATCATGGATATTTGAACCAAAGATGAAGGGGTAATGGGAATAATTTTCGTCAGAACTACGAAAGAAAATTTATTGTACAGGGAGAAAAATGATGTTAAGATGAAATCGTGGCTGTGTAAATGGCCTGTAAAATAAGAATCAAAGTGAAAAAGAAAAAGTACATAAGAGGAGATAACACGACTATGAAGTACACAAGTATCATTATTCCGTTTGTCGGAGGCCTTGGTATGTTCATTTATGGAATGCAGATCATGGCACAGGGGCTGGAGAATGCTGCCGGCAACCGGATGAAGTCATTGCTTGAAGCACTTACAAAGAATAAGTTCTTCGGCGTATTGCTTGGGGCGTTCATTACCGCAGTGATCCAGAGTTCATCTGCGACGACCGTCATGGTAGTCGGTTTTGTAAATGCCGGTATCATGAACCTTCAGCAGGCGATGGGAGTTATCATGGGTGCGAACATCGGTACAACAGTTACCGGATGGCTGGTATCCAGTGTGGAATGGGCCAAATTTTTAAGTCCGTCCAATCTGGCACCGGTTGCGATCATGATCGGTGTGATCATTATGCTGACCGGAAAGAGGCGTTCGACAAAAGATATCGCAAGTATTGTGGTTGGTTTCGGACTTTTATTTGTCGGGATTTCATCCATGTCCTCAGCGGTGGAACCACTGAAAGATAATGCAGCATTCTGCAATATTTTCGTATCACTGGGACACAATCCGTTTCTTGGAATTGTGGCGGGTGCAGCAGTTACGGCGATCATCCAGAGTTCATCTGCATCGGTCGGAATCCTGCAGAGCCTTGCAGCAGCAGGTCTTGTACCGTTTGGCGCAGCAATCTATATTATCATGGGACAGAATATCGGTACCTGCGTAACTGCAATCCTGTCCAGTGTGGGTGCAAAGAAAAATGCGAAAACCGCAGCGCTGATGCATCTGATCTTTAATATCATCGGAACGATCATTTTCAGTATTATTGCGATCGCATATCTGAGTATTGTGAATCCGGCATGGGCGCAGGGAAATATCACCCAGACACAGATCAGTATGGTGCATACGGTATTCAATATTGTGACAACCGTTCTGCTGTTCCCGGTTTCTGACTGGATCATCAAGCTTGCCAAGAAGATCGGACATGTGGAAGAAGAGGTACAGGATGAAAGTGTAGTCCTTCTGGATGACCGTATGCTGGAAACCCCTGGTATCGCGATTCAGTCAACCGTTTCCGAGCTTGTCCGAATGGGACATGTGGTTGCGGATTCTCTGGAGGTTGCAAGAAAAGTTATGTTCGAACGAAAAGAAGAACAGATTGCGTTCCTGAAGGAAGAAGAAAGCAAGGTAGACCGGTTAAGTGCCGGTATCACATCCTATGCGATCAAGCTGTCGACTCTGCAGATCAATGAACGTGAGCATGAAGAGGTGGCGCATATGCTCCAGATCGTGTCGGATATGGAACGTATCAGTGATTACTGCGAAAACATTTCTGAGTTCGCGGAATCACTGCTGGAAAAGCAGGTGGATTTCTCTGAGGTTGGAGTGGAACATCTGAACAAGATGCTGGATGTCTGCATTGCAAGTTATCTGTATGCGTTGGAAGCCTTTGAGTCCAATGATCGCGAAAGTGCGTTAAAGACCATCGAGAAAGAAACAGAGGCAGACGGGCTGGAGATTTCCCTCCGCGCAAAGCATATCAAGCGTCTTACCAACCAGCAGTGTAACACAGAAGCCGGAGTGGTATTCCTTGATTCTCTGGTATGCCTGGAAAGAATTTCCGACCATGCCAGAAATATTGCGGAAGAAGTGCTGGCGGAATAGAAGATAGGAAAATGCAAAAGTGCATGTGGCCTGACGGCTGCATGCACTTTTTTCGAATCGTTAAGAAATGGGAGTAATGCCGTATTAACTTGTTGTTTTTCTACGAATAAGTACAGGGGTAATTTGTTTATGAATGGGTTTGGCAAGTGGTACAGGTTTTCGCTTTTTACGTTCTTCCATTTGCTGTACAAGCAGTTCCATGGAGGTTTTGGCAATCAGATCGATTTGCTGTCCAACGGTTGTGATTGGAAGGATAGCTTCGCTTGCAATAGGAGAATCATCGAATCCGACAATCTGATAATCCTTCGGAAGTTTTCCGTATTTCTGGAATATCAGGTTCAGGAACATACTGGCATAAGTGTCATTCGCAAGAAAGACTCCCTTTTTTTGTGCCGGATATTTCTCTTCAATTTCATTAAATATATTCTTTAGCTGAGCTAAAGTTTGCTGATAAGTGTTTCCCATATTTCTTTGGATCAGTTCGTGAGTAATATGATGCTCATTACAGATATCTTCAAATCCCTGAATACGCCCATAAGTCGGGAGGGTATCAGAAAATATGGAATTGATATGTAAAATGACATCACAGTTATTACGTATCAACAAACTGGTTGCCTGAACACCACCCAGATAGTTGTCTGTAGACACGCTGCAGACATGGTCACATTCCCGCTCAATCGTGACAACCGGGAGTTTATAAGAAGCAAGTTCTTCAGACGAAATGGTATTGCTTAAGACAATAAGTCCCTCAATCTTATAAGCCATCAGTTCATGAATATATTTTTCTTCAATCTCTTTTTTATTATTTCCAATGAATACAAGAAATTTATAATTATACTTTTCGTAAGTAGAAAGTAACTGGTTTAACATCTCAGAGTAATAGTGAAGATACAGGTTGGGGATGATAATTCCAACAAATTCACTTTTTCCATTAGCCAGTACTTTGGCGAGCTTATTTTCCTGGTATCCAAGGACATCCAGTGCATGAGTGATTTTTTCCTGATTTTCAAGAGTCAGAGAATCCGGATTATTAAAATATCTGGAAATGGTAGTTTTTGAAAAGCCTGTATAAGCGGCTATATCTGCAAAAGTTACTTTTTTCTGTTTCATGTAAATCCTCTTCCTTATAATGTATATTATCAGTATAGCAAGTGCATTGAAAAAAATCAAATGAAAAATAACTGGTTAAGTAACCGGTAACTTTTTTCTTTGAAATCTATTGACAAGTAAGACTCTGGATAGTATTATGAACATATAAAGTAACCGGTTACTTAACTGGTTACGCAATCGTGAATCTGAAAGGAGAAAGCTATGAAGAAACGAACAGTAGGGGTACTGCTGGCAGCATTCTTTGCAATGGCATTGACGGGGTGTGGAGATAAACAGCCGCAACCAGGAGAAGTAAAGGGATATGACAAAGGCGAAGAATATCTTTCTATCTGGGTACATTCAATCGAAGACACAGAAGAAGGACAGTGCTACAGGAAATCTGTAGATGCATTTAATAAGAAATATGATGGGAAATATTTTGCAGATATTGAATTTATTCCACGAAATGACAGTGGTGGAGGCTATTCGGATAAGATCAATGCATCCGTGATGTCAGGAGATCTGCCGGATGTGCTTACTGTTGATGGCCCTAATATAGCGGCATATGCAGAGAACGGAATTATCCAGCCGCTTGCAAAATTAACAGACGAAGAAAAGAGCGTGTATCTGGATTCCATTATTCAGCAGGGAACGTATAATAACAAGCTCTATGCGCTTGGAGCAATGGAATCCAGCGTGGGACTTTATTATAACAAAGATATTCTCGCAGAAGCGGGTGTAGAAGTTCCAGATGCAGATCACCCATGGACATGGAGTGAATTCACAAAGGTGTTAAAGAAAGTACAGCCGGTAGTAGAGAAGAAAAAAGGTTATGCGCTGGATATGACTTTCCCGACAGGAGAAGCTACGATTTATTATTATGCACCGTTTTTCTGGTCAAATGGCGGTGACTTTGTAAGTAAAGATGGACTGAAGGTGAACGGTGTATTCAATTCAAAAGAGAATCTGGAAACAGTGAATTATTTTAAATCGTTTTTGGATAATGGATATATGTCTAAAGTACAGATCACAGACCTGTTCGAAAGCGGAAGAGCAGCATTTAAGTTCGACGGGGCATGGGAAGTAAATACAATCTATAATAACTATCCGGATGTAAACCTTGGAGTTGCACCATATGTAGTATCCGATAACTGGGATGGCGGAAGATATACACCAACCGGTTCCTGGGCATTTGCGGCATCATCAAAGACGAAGAAACTAAAAGGTGCGACAAAGCTGGTACAGTGGATGAGTGGTGTAGAAAGTGGAAAGCGCCTGTGGGATGAAAGTAAGAGTTTCCCATCTACATATGAAGCGTTTGAGAGCAGTCCGATTTTTGAAGAAGATGAGAATTACAAAGCCTTATATCATCAGCTCAGTAAATATGGACATCCAAGATCAAAAACACCTGTATATCCACAGGTTAGTGCATCGGTACAGGAAGTACTGGAAAATTCGGTGCTTACCGATAAAGATGCGAAGACAGAACTGGATAAATCTGTAGAAAGGATTAACGCAAAATTAAAGCGTTATGTGATGAAATAATGAAGAAAAGAACAGAATCCATTATGGGAATGGCGTTTTTTGGACCGGCACTTGTGTTACTTACGATATTTTTATTCCTGCCAATGATCCTGACATTGATTTTCAGTTTTACTGATTTCTTTGCTTTAAATCCGGGACTGACGCATTTTGTCGGACTGGACAACTATATTCAGATTTTTAAAGATGATGTGTTTTCACAGGCATTTTTTAATACCGTAAAGTTTGTGATCATTATTGTTCCGCTGCAGGGAATTGGAGCGCTTGTGCTGGCACTTCTGATTAATAAAGTGACGCATTGTAAGAAGTATTTCAAAGTAGCATTCTTTGTTCCGGTGGTCATGTCACTTGCTGTTGTGTCAACACTGTGGATCCAGATCTACAGCCCAGAAGGAATTATGAATGCAATCCTTTCTTTCTTTGGAATTGATGCACAGCCATTCATCAACAGTGCCAGTCAGGCACTTCCATCCATCGCGATCATGAGTGCATGGCAGGGAATGGGATATCAGATGATTATCTTCCTGGGAGGAATCCAGGCAATCAATCCGGCACTTTATGAAGCGGCCGAGATGGACCATGCAACACCGTGGCAGAAATTCAAGGACATTACCCTGCCGGAATTGAAACCATTGTGTGTGTTCGTTTTAATTACGATTACGATCGGAGCATTCCGTATGTTGGTACAGCCAATGGTTATGACCGGAGGAGGACCATCGAATTCAACGTATACGGTTGTGTATGATATATATGAAACAGGTACTGTTAACTGGGAAATTGGACTGGCATCTACAATGGCTATTGTATTCGCATTCTTTGTAATGATACTGACCGTGATCCAGACAATCGCAACAAGAGATAAGGAGGATCAGAATGTTAACAAAAAAGCAAAAAAGAAATAATTGGATACTGACGGTCGTACTTCTGATCGTATCATTGTTGTTCCTGTTCCCGGTTATCTGGATGCTGGCAAACTCATTCAAACCAGACGCGGCAATCACTGCTGATATGAACAGTATGGCGGCATTCATTCCACCGGCATTGAACGGCAATTTCTTTGAAAATTATGTATCTGTATTAACAAATACAGGATTTGTACGATATATGTGTAATACCTTGTTCTATGCAGCAATATTGATCGTACTTGGTGTAATTGTAAATGGACTGGCAGGATATGCATTGGCTAAGATTAATTTTCCATTCAGAGAACGCTGGCTTCTGATCATTATGCTTCTGATGATCGTACCGATGGAGACGATCATTACGATACATTTCCTGATCATTGCAAAACTTGGACTTCTGAATACGGTGCTTGGATATGTACTTCCAATGATCGTGAATCCGTTTAACATTTTCCTGTTCCGTCAGGTATTCCTGGGGCTTCCGGATGATGTATATGAGGCAGCACAGTTAGATCACTGTGGACCGGTAAAATACTTTTTTACTATGGTTCTTCCAATGTCAAAGAGTGTAGTGGCAACGGTTAGTGTATTTACATTCCTGAATGTATGGAATGATTATCTGTGGCCGTCACTTGTATTTACATCCAGTGATCTTCTGACTGCACAGATTGGTCTGAATGCGATTACATCAAATGATAACACAACAACAGGACAGACCCTTGCAGTTATCACAATGGTAACAATTCCGGTCATTATTATCTATTCACTCTTCTCAAAACAGATCGTAGAGGGTGTAATATCAACAGGTTCCAAGGAGGGCTAAAAGATGAGCTTTATCGAATTTAAAAATATATGTAAAAAATATGCAGGAAACGATAAGAATTCCGTGACAGACTTTAACTTAGATATAGAAGAAAAAGAATTTATCGCATTTGTCGGACCATCCGGATGTGGTAAATCCACAACACTCCGAATGATCGCAGGATTTGAAGAGATTACAAGTGGAGACCTTTTTATTGATGGAAAACGTGTGAATGAGGTTGCACCGGCGGATCGAGGAATCTCTATGGTGTTCCAGAACTATGCACTGTATCCACATATGACGGTAGAAAAAAATATTTCTTATGGATTGAAGAACATGAAGGTTCCGGCAGATGAGATCAAGAAAAAAGTAGACTGGGCAATTGATATCCTGGGACTCGAAGAATATCGTTACCGTAAGCCTAAGAATTTATCAGGTGGACAAAGACAGAGAGTGGCACTTGGAAGAGCGATTGTAAAAGACCAGAAAGTCTTTCTGATGGATGAGCCACTTTCTAACCTGGATGCAAAACTGCGTGTCAGCATGAGAAATGAGATCAGCAAATTACATAGAAATCTTGGAAGTACAACCATCTATGTTACACATGACCAGGTAGAAGCCATGACAATGGCAGACCGCATTGTAATCATGAAAGATGGTGTGATCCAGCAGGTTGGAAAACCGATGGATCTGTACGAACATCCGGTGAATAAATTTGTTGCGGGATTTATAGGATCTCCGCAGATGAATTTTTATGATGTGAAAGTAGACGGAAAGAAATTGATATTTGCAGATGGCAATACAGTGGAACTTCCGGAAGCAATTGCAAAACGTATTGCGGGATACTCAGAAGTTATCATGGGAATCAGAGGAGAAGATATCAAGTTCGATACAACTAATCTGGATGTCTATGGAAGTCATCAGAAAGCAGTTATTGACAATACGGCGATTATGGGAAATGAGAATAATCTGTATTTTGACTTCGGAGGAAGCGTAACGATTGCAAGAGTATCAAAATATGAAGTAAGCCAGGTGGGAGATGAGGTGGAATTTACCTTTATGCCACATAAGATGCATTTCTTTGATAAGGAAACAGAGCAGGTGATCGGAGCAGAATAATTTAGAATAGAAGAGGAAGAACGTATGCTTGAAAAAGCCAATGAATATATCAGACGGAATCACATAGATGAAAAAGAAAAATCATTATTCCATGTGACACCGGAAACAGGATGGATGAATGACCCGAATGGTTTCTCTGTATATCAGGGAAAAGTACATTTATTCTATCAGTTCTATCCATATAAAACAGAATGGGGACCGATGCACTGGGGGCATCAAGTGACCGAAGATCTGGTAAAGTGGGAAGCATATCCGGTAGCTATGGCACCTGATCAGGATTATGATCACATTGGATGTTTCTCGGGAAGTGCAGTAGAAGCTGATGGAAAGCATGTGCTGCTTTATACAGGAGTAAGCCAGAAAGACGGAAAAGAAATCCAGAATCAGTGCATTGCCATTGGAGATGGGAAGACTTATGAAAAATGGCAGGATAATCCAGTTATAAAAGGAGATATCATGCCGGAGAAATTTGACAGAAAAGACTTCCGTGATCCGAAGATATGGAAAAAGGATGGCAGATATTATTGCGTTGTAGGCAATCGCTATGAGGAAAATTGTGGGCAAATAGTCTTATTTAGCAGTGCGGACTATAAAAACTGGCGGTATGAAAAAGTCCTTTTGAGAAATGACGGAAAGAATGGAGATATGTTAGAGTGTCCAGATTATCTGGAAGTAGACGGGTATCCTGTAATCATTTGTTCTCCGCAGAATATGCATGCTCAAAAGTACGAATTTCATAACGGTCATAATTCCATTTATATTATTGGAGATGCAGAAAAAGAAATATCGGATTTTGCATGGGAGAAAAAGAGAAGCCTAGATTATGGACTGGACTTTTATGCACCACAGACAACAGAGCTTCCGGATGGCAGGCGGATCATGGTCGCATGGATGAAGTCGTGGGATGCACGTGTCATGACAAAAGGACAGAAATGGCAGGGAATGATGACACTCCCAAGAGAATTAAAAATCAAAGATGGGAAAATCTGGCAAAGTCCGGTGAGAGAACTGGAAAAGTATAAGAAAAATCCAATCATCTATACAGAACAGAAAATTAGCGGACAGATGTCTTTGGATGGTATCAATGGCCGGGTGATTGACATGACGGTAGAACTTACGAATGTAGAAGGCCGGGAGTTCAAGGTAGATGTGGCACATAATGAAGAATATACAACAACATTTACATATTATCCGGAAAAACATCAGATTGAAATTGACCGGACCTACAGTGGTGTAAATGCAGATGTTGTCTGTGTGAGAAAGATAGAAATTGCGGAAAAACATCATGCGCCGAAACTACATTTTATCATGGACAGATATTCTGTGGAATTATTTATTAATGATGGAGAGCAGACGGCAAGTGTGGTCATTCCTACGCCATTGGAAGCAAATGAAATTATATTTACTAGTGATGAAGCGGCAACCGTTAATATTGAAAAATATGAGATAACATTCAATTAGAAGAGATAGTTTCTCATTCACCGATTGATGTCCCCGTGCATATCTTAATACAGATAGAACCGCCAAGGAGCAATCAGGATTATGGAGAATAAATTACCGTTCTATATGGCTTATCCGGTTCCGCTGCTGTATAATGATGACCGGAATGCGAGAAGAGACTATGACTATATGAAAAGCATTTACCCGGATACGGCGAAGAGAGTACTTCCTTATATGGAAGAGGAATGTGACAGAATGGAATATGACGGAAGTATGATGTATGATGAATATCCGGACCGCCTGCAGCTTCGTCTGATGTGCCGCAGGATCTATGATAAGGCGGAGAAGGAAGAAGAGAACCCGGGTGCCTGGCTTATGGATCTGATCGAGGTTATGACATATCAGGAACTTTGCAGGAGACGTGTGGAACATAGAGAGATACGTAAAAAAATATATTGATCTACAAGAGGGCATCTGGAAAAAAACTTCCACTTCGCCCTCTTGTGTGTTATACTGTGCGGTGATAAATGAATGTTTTCAGATGAAAAAGTCAGAACATAACATACAGGAGGGCACATCATGGCAGATAATAACATTATTTTTATCGGAATGCCGGCAGTCGGGAAAAGTACAGTTGGTGTGGTAATTGCAAAGAGACTGGGATACAGATTTGTAGACACGGATATTCTGATCCAGGAATCAGAAGGAAAACTTCTGAAAGATATTATTGCTGACGTTGGACCGGATGGCTTCCTGAAAGTAGAAGACCGGGTCAATGCACAGGTGAAAGCGGAACGTACCGTTATCTCGCCGGGAGGCAGCGTAGTATATTGTGAAAATGCGATGAAACATTATAAAGAAATCGGCAAAGTCGTATATTTACAGGCATCCTTTGAGACAATAAACGGCAGACTTAAAAACGCCAAAGGCCGTGGAGTGGTACTGCGTGACGGACAGACGCTCAAAGATCTGTATGATGAAAGAGTAAAGCTTTTTGAAAAGTATGCAGATATTACAGTGTGTGAAGATAATCAGAAGCTGGAAGATACGATTGAATCGGTATTAGATGCATTAGGGGAGTAAAAGTGCACAAGTATAGATAGAACAATTGAAATATGTTACAATAAAATTACATAACTGTAAAAAATATTTTACAATTGAGAAATTTGTGCTATAATAGGCGCGAACCCT
>OODE01001806.1_pt1 | contig 12665 bp, 7 predicted proteins | sample 1671771 | NCBI WGS metagenome assembly OODE01 (sample SAMN06348191, study PRJEB24527) | human gut metagenome | biome: human gut; feature: ankylosing spondylitis patient; material: feces | host: Homo sapiens | place: China | collected 2015-10 | reverse complement strand
GCGAGAGTGCAAAGCACGTAGCAATTCGGTATCAGAGGGGGCAAAATACCTTTTGCCCCCAACATCATGATATATATTTAATAACAGGAGGTTTTCTGCCTATGTGTGTATACAATGATACCGGTAAAAATACAACCTCTGCCTCTGAAACTCTTTTGAATAAAAGGATCGCTATAGTAGGCATCGGCGGCGTAGGCGGCTACTTAGGTGCCATGCTGGCTCATGCCTATCCCCATGTTACACTGGCAGCCAGAGGGAAACGGCTGGAACATATAAAAGAACATGGACTTACTCTTCACAGTGTTTACAGCGGAGAGATCACAGCCTTTCCTGAACATGTAACAACAGCCGATGCCATTGGTCCCCAGGATTATATTTTTGTATGCGTAAAAAACTATTCCTTAGAGGATGTCTGCCGCCAGATCACGCCTTTTGTGGATGATCACACCGTTCTCATACCGGTAATGAATGGCGTAGATACAGGAGAGCGGATGAGAAATCTTCTGAAAAAAGGCACTGTTATCGACTCCCTTATTTATATCGTTGCCTACGCATCCCCGGACTTTTCCATTACCCAGATCGGCAACCTGGCTTCCCTGCGGATCGGCATAAAAAATGCCTCAAAGGAGCAGTCAGAGAACGTCCTTGAGGCATCCGCCCTTTTAAGCGGGGCACATATCCATCATAAAATTGCCGATAACATTATCGCAGCCATCTGGCGCAAGTACATTTTAAACTGCGCCTATAATATCACTACCGCCCGGTATAACCGGACCATTGGACAGCTTCGGGAAGATCCTGAGACAGCCGCCCAGTATGAGACCTTAGTCCGTGAGTCCTGGCTTGTATCTGAGGCAGCCGGTGCAGGCGTGCCGGAAACTTCCATTAACGAGATCATCGATCAGTTCTACCATAAACTGGATCCGGCATCCACCAGTTCCCTTCAAAGAGATATCTGGGCCGGACGCCCCAGTGAACTGGAGACCTTCAGCGGCTATCTGGTACGAAAAGCAAAGGAACTTTCCGTACCGGTGCTATTGTCAGAAACTATGTATTCTGACCTGCAGAAAATCGTTTCAAAACAAAGCTGACATATGCCTGACAACGGCATTATCACAGATATTTAAGCCAGTTCATCTTTCTTGTCTACAGAGCGGTACTTGCGGCCATAAGCCATCAGTGCCGCTATTGTTTTGCCGTCAGTGATCTTTCCTGTGTAGATCATCTCTTCCAGATCTTTTAATTCCCATGCTTCCACTTCGATCACTTCATCTTCATCCAGATGCTGATGGGACGGGATCAGGTTGTGGGCTACGAAAATATCAATGGCTTCATCACAAAATGCAACTGTAGTATTTATACTCATGAGATATTCCAGTTTTTCGGTGCGGAAACCAGTTTCCTCCTCCAGTTCTCTGTAAGCACACTCGATCTTTGGCTCATCCGGTGCGTCCAGCTTTCCTGCCGGGATCTCCAGTGTATAGCGGTTTAAAGCATTGCGGTACTGGCGCACCATTAAGATCTTTCCTTCTGAAGTTACAGGCAGAACAGCCGCTGCACCATCGTGGTGGATGTAATCCCAGTGTGCCTCATGGCCATTTGCAAGAACTGTATCCTCATATATTTTCAGGATATTTCCCTGATATTTTAACTGACGGTCTAAACGTACTACCGGCATTCCTTCATTTTCTACTTTTCCCATGTTTCTTCTCCTTTTATATGTTATGTACTCCCGAACTCTTCTTGCAAAATCAGACATAAAAAATTCCAGGAGTATTGATCTTTCACACCTCCGCCTGCAGTGCAGGCGATGTGCCACATACATTTACATTTTCCTGCCCTTTTCATAGCTGGCATCTTCTGCCTTGATCACAGCATTTCTGAAGCCCCACTCTTCCAGTGCAGATACACCGGCAATGGTGGTTCCGCCAGGTGAGCAAACCTCATCCTTTAACTGTCCCGGATGCTTTCCTGTTTCCAGTACCATTTTAGCACTTCCAAGAACGGTCTGGGCTGCCATCTGGTATGCCTTGGCCCTTGGAAGGCCGTATTTTACAGCTCCGTCTGCCAGCGCTTCAATAAACATGTATACATAAGCCGGTGAACAGCCGCTGACACAGCCAACTGCATCCATCATACGTTCATCTACTACTTCCAGACGTCCGCAGGCCTCAAAAATACCACGAAGCACTGCCTTTTCCTCTTCACTGTAGTTGGACTCCTCATATGCCATACCGGTCATGCCTTCACCCAGTAACGCCGGTGTATTTGGCATGGTACGGACTACGCGCACCTTTCCGCCCAGACGTTCTGTAAGGCTTGCAATGGTCTGGCCAGGTGCCAGTGAGATCACGATCTGATCTTCCTTTAATACCGGACGGATTTCCTCAAACACTGTCTCAAAATACTGTGGCTTTACTGCCAGGATCACATACTCAGACTGCTTTACACACTCTGCATTGGATGCTGCATGAGCCACTCCTGTCTTTGCTGTTACAGCTTCCATCTTTTCTTTGTGGGCTGCTGTAAATAATAAGTCCTCCGGCTTATAGACCCGTAAAAGTCCGTTTAAAATAGCAGAACCCATATTTCCCATTCCAATAAAACCGATCTTTGCCATATTTTTCGCCTCCTGTTATAATTTTTAAAACATTCACGAATATTCGTCCATTTTAACGCACACACCCGCCCGCATACGCGGACGGGCAAACGTTCTTTCTATATGCGATTTTTATTTATCATACCCATCCATGATACCACAAAAATCAAAGGTTGCAAAGTAATCCTTTGGAGTTTCTGCGCGGCGGATCATCTGGACAGAGCCGTCTTCCTTTAATAAAAGTTCTGCGGATTTTAACTTACCGTTGTAGTTATAACCCATTGCAAAGCCATGGGCACCTGCATCATGGATCACTAAAAAGTCACCCATTTTGATCTCAGGAAGCATACGGTCAATCGCAAATTTATCATTGTTCTCGCAAAGGGAACCGGTAATATCGTACTTGTGGTCACAAGGCACATCTTCTTTTCCAAGAACGGTAATGTGATGATAAGCACCATACATAGCCGGACGCATCAGGTTTACTGCGCAGGCATCTACACCGATGTACTCTTTATGAGTATGTTTTTCATGGATCGCTTTGGTAACCAGGCATCCATAAGGCCCTAACATAAAACGGCCAAGCTCTGTGCAAAGAGCCACGTCATCCATTCCTGCAGGAACCAGAACTTCCTCATAAACTTTGCGCACGCCTTCGCCAATAGCCATAATGTCATTTGGTTCCTGATCTGGACGATAAGGGATACCAATACCACCGGACAGGTTGATGAAACTGATATGTGCACCTGTCTCTTCTTTTAACTTAACAGCCAGCTCAAAGAGGATCTTTGCAAGCATCGGATAATATTCATTGGTAACTGTATTGCTTGCCAGGAAAGCATGGATACCGAAATTCTTTGCCCCCTTGGACTTTAAAATCTTAAATGCCTCAAAGATCTGCTCAGTAGTCATACCATACTTTGCATCTCCCGGGTTGTCCATAATGTCATTGCTGATCTTAAACACACCGCCTGGATTGAAACGGCAGCTGATGGTCTCCGGAATGAAGCCTAATGTATCTTCCAGGCACTGGATATGGGTAATATCATCCAGGTTGATGATGGCACCCATTTCATTTGCGTAAGCAAATTCCTCAGGCGGAGTATCATTGGAAGAAAACATTACATTGGAACCGGAAAAACCGCAGGCCTTTGACATCATTAACTCTGTTAAAGAAGAGCAGTCTGTACCACAGCCATATTCCTGTAAGATCTTTAAGATAAATGGATTTGGGGTTGCTTTTACTGCAAAATATTCTTTATATCCTTTATTCCAGGAAAATGCCTGTTTCAGACGTTTTACATTTTCGCGGATACCTTTTTCATCATACAGATAAAATGGGGTTGGATAGGTCTTGGCGATCTCTTCTGCCTGCGCCAGTGTAACAAATGGTTTCTTTTCCATAATCTTATCTCCTTTCCCTGTGGGGGATCTTTGCTTTACGCAATGGTATTTTTATGCATTATCTATGCATATATATCAGTTCCTTTTAATTTTACAGGATAACCTCCGTAAAAGAAAAGAAGCCTGTAAGGGAGTACCATTTCCTTTGCGGATAATTGTACTCCCAGACAGACTTCTTTGTCTAGTATTATTTTTAATGAATGTTTTGAAGATTGCGAAGCAATCTGGTGGCATTCAGCTAGTCCACACTTACCACACGCATGATATTGGTAGCTGTTGCTGCCTCGTGACGTCTTGCATAGGTAACGATACCTGCGGTAATAACGGCCAGATCACCAGATTTGATCACACCGCTGCTCTTTAACTCTTCTAAAGAGTTTTCGATCAGCTCATCTGTACTCTCTGCACGACGGGACCATACAGGTGTTACACCCCACTGAAGCATCATCTGACGGACAGTAGTAGTGCTTGGGGACATACCGATGATACGTGCTGCCGGTCTCCACTTGGAAAGCATCATGGATGTAAATCCTGTAATACTTGGAGCAATGATGTAATCAGCACCGATGTCATGTGCGGTAGAAACAGAAGCGGAGCAAACTGCATTGGAGATATTCTTCATATTCTCCTCAGTTACTTTACGACGGCGGTATGCGCTGTAGTCTAAGTAAGCTTCCGTCTCTTCAACGATAGATACCATCATCTTTAATGCGTCAACCGGATATTTACCCATAGCAGTCTCACCGGAAAGCATTACTGCGTCAGTACCGTCATAAACAGCGTTGGCAACGTCCGTAACCTCTGCTCTGGTAGGTCTTGGATTGCGGATCATGGAGTCTAACATCTGGGTTGCAGTGATAACAGTCTTGCACGCCTCGTTGCACTTGCGGATGATCTCCTTCTGGATATGAGGAACTTCCTGTGCCGGGATCTCAACGCCCATATCACCTCTTGCTACCATGATGCCGTCTGCAACTGCAATGATCTCATCTAAGTTATCAATACCTTCTGCATTTTCGATCTTAGCGATGACTTTGATGGCAGAACCTTCAGAATCCAGCATAGACTTGATCTCACGGATACAGTCAGCAGTGCGGACAAAAGAAGCTGCAATAAAATCAAAGCCCTGTTTGATGCCAAAACGGATATCTTCTTTATCTTTTTCAGTCAGTGCCGGAAGCTTGATCTTTACATTAGGAACATTTACACCCTTTTTCTCACCTAACTCGCCGCCGTTGATAACAGTACAAACAATCTCTGTACCTTCTACCTTTTCCACTTCCAGTTCGATCAGACCATCATCGATCAGGATCTTATTTCCGGCTGCAACATCCTCATTCAGACCAGAGTAATTAATATGGGTAATAGTCTCATCACCAATGATCTCTCTGGTAGTTAAAGTAAAGGTCTGTCCTTCCTTTAAGGAAACTTTCTTTCCATCCTTTAATACACCGGTACGGATCTCCGGTCCCTTTGTATCAAGAAGAGCTGCTACCGGACGGTCCAGTTCTTTTCTAACCTCTTTTAAAATCTCCAGGCGACTCTGATGCTCTGCATAATCACCGTGGGAGAAGTTAAAACGAGCTACGTCCATTCCATTTTTAGCCAGTTCCAGCATAATGTTCTTGTCATTTGTGTTGGGGCCCATAGTGCAGACGATCTTAGTTTTCTTCATGTTTTCAAATTCCTCCATAAATAAAATGAATTGGGGTTAGTAGTATATTCGCTCTTTTACTGCCTTTTTATGCCCTTGGCACAGGAATAAATGTGTCAGGCCAAGTGGGGATATGCAGTGCAAAAGCGCAGAGCATGCCGATCGCATTAATCATTACTGTTACTGTTATCAGCATCCTCTTTTTTGACGTGCTTATGTGTGTACAAATGATCCATGCAATATTCATAATTGCCTTCACATTTGGAACAATAACGGAATTCCATACCAGGACTGTCTTTATCTGTGCGTCCGCAGACTGCACACTTGTGTCCTCTCTTTACCACTTTCATTTTCTGGGTGGTCTTCTGGAATTCCTGGGAGCGTTTCTTCTGCTTAAAACCGGAAGGACCTGCAAAGGTCATCCAGCCAAAGAATACGCCAATAAGGATCAGACTTAAAACGATCTCGATCTTCTCGATCAGTCCGCCTGTAATAAAGGAATAAATATAAATTCCTGCCTCTGCCACTGCGATCCAGCTTGCCTTTAATGGCAGTACCATCATAAACAGTACCTGCATATCCGGAAACATCAGGGCAAATACAAAGAAGAAGGAATAAACCAAATAAGTTGGGAACAGTGGCAGTGAAAGCCCTGTTACCAGGTAAATGCCAATGGCAACAACCGAATGAAGGAGCACACCTCCGATAATGTAGCAGTTAAAGCGAAATCTTCCCCATACCTGCTCCACAATGGTGCCAAACGCACGGATACAGTAAATGCCAAGGGCGTTCATCAGCACAAACATAATGGCATCCGAACCTGTAATGGCCGGTGGATACACTAAAAATGTAACAATACGCCAGATCTGGCCGTGAAGGATAGCCGCCGGGTTTAAGATCAGATAATTCATCACAAACTGCGGTGCTACCAGGAAAAGGACCACTCCAAGGATCTCCAGGGCGCATACAATATCAATGATACTTCTGAACCCCAGGAAATTTCCGTTCCGGCGTTTCCAGTTATTGGAAAATTTTCCCATTCAAAAACTCCTTTTTTAAACTGATTTAACTGATTTTAAAACAGATCTTTCTTATTAAATATATAAGCAACGATCAGTGTCAATACCAGTGTAAAGAAAAGCACGATGCCAAATCCATAAGGATGCTCTGCAAAAGGCATTCCGCTGGCTCTTACGTTCATACCGTAAAAACTTGCCACCATAGTTGGAATGGACATAACAATGGTAACGGTTGCCAGGAATTTCATAACAATGTTTAAGTTGTTTGAAATAACAGATGCAAAGGTATCCATAGTACCACTTAAAATACCATTGTAAATGCTGGTCATCTCCATAGCCTGCTTATTCTCTACAATTACATCTTCCAGAAGATCAGTATCTTCCGGGTACTTCTTGATCTTGTCGATCCTTAATAACTTCTCCAGCACCACTTCGTTGGAACGAAGGGAGGTGGTAAAGTACACCAGTGATTTCTGAAGTTCTAACAGTTCGATCAGTTCCTCATTTTTCTGGGACTGGTGAAGTTTGTTTTCAATGACTTCACTCTTTTTATCGATAATGCGCAGGTACTGCAGATACTGGGTTGCATTTTTATAAAGGATCTGTAAGATAAACCTTGTTTTCATAAATGTGTGGAAATCTCTGACTCTTCCGTCCATAAAGGCAGTAAGGATCGGGGTCTCCTCCAGGCAGACGGTTATCAGCACATCCTTGGTGGTAATGATCGCCATAGGAATGGTCACAAACCAGTCTTTCCCGTTTCTTTCTTCTATAGAAGGAATATCCACCAATATCAGCGTATATTCATCTTCTGCTTCAATACGTGAGCGCTCTTCCTCATCCAGAGGTGCTTTCAGGTGGTCCGGATCGATCTGGCAGGCATCAGCGATCTCTAAGATCTCTGATGCAGTTGGATTGGTCAGGGCGATCCAGCAGCCTGGCTGCATCTCCTCTTTTTCGTGCATTGCACCGTCTTCTGTCTTGAAAATCCGTATCATGCGAAATCTCCCCCATTTTGAATTTTCACCCTACTCATTATAGTGACTGGCCCGGTTTTTGTCAAATCGTTTCATATTTTTTCATTTCTTCACAAATTCTTAACCCCCTTTAACAATTGCCAAGTAAAAGGTATTGTGTTAGACTGTAATGTGATTTTTTGGGCTTTTCGCCCGGAATTGTAGTAAGAGACATGATGTTCTAACAAACAATTACGTTTCATAAGCTATAGGATGTACTCTCAGAGTCTTGAAAGTACATCAAGTCACAAAGGAGGTAAGGGGCTATCCCCATATACTATGGATCAGACTACAACTTATTACACCCTGGGGATCGATATCGGTTCAACAACTGTCAAAGTTGCATTACTGGATCAGGATCTTCATATTATATTCTCCGATTATGAGCGTCATTATGCCAATATTCAGGAAACTCTGGCAGGCCTTTTAAAGAAAGCCTTAAACCAGACCGGCCCCATTGATATTATCCCGGTGATCACCGGCTCTGGCGGCCTTACACTTTCATCTCATTTACACGTTCCTTTTGTCCAGGAAGTTGTAGCAGTTGCATCTGCTCTCCAGGACTATGCGCCACAGACCGACGTAGCCATTGAGTTAGGCGGCGAAGATGCCAAGATCATTTACTTTACAGGGGGCATCGACCAGCGTATGAACGGTATCTGCGCAGGAGGAACCGGATCTTTCATTGACCAGATGGCATCCCTTTTGCAGACCGATGCTGCTGGACTGAATACATATGCAAAAGATTACAAGGCTATCTACCCAATTGCAGCCCGCTGCGGTGTTTTCGCGAAATCGGATATTCAGCCGCTGATCAACGACGGCGCTACCAGAGAGGATCTGGCTGCCTCTATTTTCCAGGCAGTAGTAAACCAGACCATCAGCGGTCTTGCCTGTGGTAAGCCCATCCGTGGAAATGTTGCCTTTTTAGGAGGACCTTTGCATTTCCTTCCTGAACTGAGAAAAGCCTTTGTTCGCACGCTGCATCTGACTCCGGAGCAGACCATTGCACCGGATCACTCCCACCTGTTTGCAGCTGTAGGCGCTGCCATGAACCCAAAGGAAGGCCAGGAGCCGGTAGCTATTACCGACATGATCGACCGGCTTTCCAATGGCATTAAAATGGATTTTGAAGTAAAGCGTATGGATCCTCTGTTTAAGGATCAGGCAGAATATGACGCCTTTATCGAAGACCACGGCCACAACCACGTGCGTTCCGGCAATCTTTCTACTTACGAAGGCAACTGCTATCTGGGTATTGACGCCGGTTCCACTACCACCAAAGTGGCTCTTGTTGGAGAAGACGGCACATTATTATATCGTTTTTATGATAATAATAATGGAAGTCCTCTGGCTACTGCCATCCGCGCAGTGACAGAGATCAAAGAACAGCTTCCAGAAACTGCCCATATTGCTTACTCCTGCTCTACCGGATACGGCGAAGCCCTTTTAAAGGCTGCTCTTATGTTAGATGAGGGAGAAGTAGAGACTATTTCCCACTACTACGCTGCTGCTTTCTTTGAGCCGGATGTAGACTGCATCCTGGACATCGGCGGTCAGGATATGAAATGCATTAAAATCAAAGACGGAACCGTAGACAGCGTACAGTTAAACGAGGCATGTTCTTCCGGCTGCGGCTCTTTCATTGAAACTTTCGCAAAAAGCTTAAATTACAGTGTAAAAGATTTCGCAAAAGAAGCATTATTTGCCAAAAATCCTACAGACCTTGGTACCCGCTGTACTGTATTTATGAACTCCAATGTAAAGCAGGCCCAGAAGGAAGGCGCTACGGTCGCTGATATCTCTGCAGGTCTGGCTTATTCTGTTATTAAAAACGCTTTATTTAAGGTAATTAAGATCACAAACGCTTCTGACCTTGGAAAACATGTAGTTGTCCAGGGCGGTACCTTCTATAATGATGCTGTCCTTCGCAGCTTTGAGAAAATTTCAGGCTGCCGTGCGGTCCGTCCGGATATTGCCGGTATTATGGGCGCTTTCGGTGCAGCACTGATCGCAAAAGAGCGTTTCCATATGGCCGGTGAAAAAGAGACCACCATGCTGCCTCTTGATAAGATCATCGCACTGCAGTACACCACTTCTATGACCCGGTGCAAAGGCTGCAACAACCACTGTGTTTTAACCATCAACCAGTTTGGAAGCGGACGCCATTATATTTCCGGAAACCGCTGTGAGCGTGGTCTTGGACTTGCAAAAGCGAAAAAAGAGATACCAAACCTGTTTGATTACAAATATCACCGGATGTTTGACTATGAACCGCTGCCTTTAGACCAGGCAGACCGCGGCGTAGTGGGTATCCCAAGAGTTTTAAATATGTATGAAAACTTCCCATTCTGGGCTGTTTTCTTTAAAAAGCTGCGCTACCATGTAACACTTTCCCCACAGTCCACCAGACAGATCTACGAACTGGGCATTGAGTCCATTCCAAGTGAGTCTGAGTGTTATCCGGCAAAGCTGGTACATGGCCATATTTCATGGCTCATCCATCAGGGTGTGAAGTTTATCTTCTATCCATGTATCCCTTATGAGCGCAATGAAAGCCCTGAGGCAGGAAACCATTATAACTGTCCAATGGTCACTTCCTATGCGGAAAATATTAAAAATAACGTAGAAGAATTAAAGACAGAGCATGTAGATTTCATGAACCCGTTCATGGCATTTACAAACGAAAAAATCTTAACAGACGGCCTGGTACGGGAATTTGTAAAAAAATTCCAGATACCTGAAGCAGAGATCCGTATGGCAGCCCACGCTGGCTGGGAAGAACTGCTGGCATCCCGTTCTGATATGGAGAAAAAGGGCGAGGAAACACTTGCCTGGATGAAAGAACATGGTAAACGGGGCATTGTGCTGGCCGGAAGACCTTACCATGTAGACCCGGAGATCCACCACGGTATCCCGGAACTGATCGCTTCCTACGGCTTTGCCGTACTTACAGAGGACTCTGTTTCCCATATGGGCAAAGTGGAACGACCTTTAGTTGTCACCGACCAGTGGATGTATCATTCCCGTCTTTATGAGGCCGCAAGCTTTGTAAAAACAAGAGATGACCTGGATCTGATCCAGTTAAACTCCTTTGGCTGCGGTCTGGACGCTGTTACCACAGACCAGGTTGCTGAGATCTTAACAAAGTCCGGAAAGATCTATACTGTATTAAAGATCGACGAGGTAAATAACCTGGGAGCTGCCCGTATCCGTATCCGTTCTCTCATCGCAGCTCTGCGTGTACGTGACCAGAAGCATTATGAACGAAAAGTGGTTTCCAGCGCTTACAACCGTGTGCTGTTTACCAAGGAAATGAAGAAGGATTACACTCTGTTATGCCCGCAGATGTCACCGATCCACTTTGACCTGATCGAGCCGGCAATCCGCGCTTTCGGCTATAACATGGAGATCCTGCAGAACCACAACCGCAATGCCGTAGATGTAGGTCTTCAGTACGTAAATAATGATGCCTGCTATCCATCCCTGATCGTTATCGGTCAGATCATGGACGCACTGTTATCCGGCAAATACGACTTAAACCGCACGGCTGTCTTTATGAGCCAGACCGGCGGCGGCTGCCGTGCCTCCAACTATATCGGATTTATCCGCCGGGCACTGGAGAAAGCCGGTATGCCTCAGGTTCCGGTTATTTCTGTCAATGCAAATGGCATGGAAACTAACCCAGGTTTCTCCATTACACTGCCAATGATGACCAAGGCCATGCAGGCAGTTGTATACGGTGACATTTTCATGCGTGTCCTTTATGCAACCAGACCATATGAGGCAGTTCCTGGAAGTGCCAATGCACTTCATGAGAAATGGAAAAAGATCTGTATTAAGGCTCTTTCTAAGAGACAGCCTGCTATGATGGAATTTGCTAAGAATGTCCGCGGCATTATCCGTGATTTTGATAATCTGGAGCGTCTTGATATTAAGAAGCCGAAGGTTGGTATCGTAGGTGAGATCCTTGTTAAATTCTCTCCTCTGGCTAACAACCATGTAGTAGAGCTTCTGGAGTCAGAAGGTGCAGAAGCTGTAATGCCTGACCTGTTGGATTTCCTTCTTTACTGCTTCTACAACAGCAATTTCAAGGCAGAACACCTGGGAATGAAGAAATCCACTGCAAGGCTTTGTAATGCAGGTATCGCCCTGTTAGAGTTCTTCAGAAAGACTGCAAGAAAAGAGCTGGCCGCCAGCAAACATTTTACACCGCCTTCTGAGATCCGTGATCTGGCAGAAATGGCAAAAGGCTTTGTATCCTTAGGCAACCAGACGGGTGAAGGCTGGTTTTTGACCGGCGAGATGTTAGAGCTGATCCACAGTGGTGTTAAAAACATTATCTGCACCCAGCCATTTGGCTGCCTGCCAAACCATATCGTAGGAAAGGGCGTGATCAAAGAGCTTCGCAGGAATTATCCCGACTCCAATATTATTGCCGTAGACTACGATCCCGGTGCCAGCGAGGTCAACCAGTTAAACCGCATCAAGCTTATGCTGGCAACGGCGCATAAAAATCTGAAAAAAGAGATGGAACCGAAGGTTCAGGTGTAAAATTAAAGAGGATCTGCCGCACCCGATGGATATGGCAGGATCCTCTTTTTCTTTTGTATGTTAATCTTTTATTTTACCCTTCATACAGCGGATACTTATCGCAAAGTTTTGCAACCTCCGCCTTAATATACTCTTTCTTATTTTCAAAATCCGTTGCAGTCAGCCAGATACATTCTGCGATCTTTTCCATGTCCTCTTCCTTTAAACCTCTGGTGGTGACAGCCGGTGTACCGATGCGGACGCCGGAGGTAACAAAGGGGCCGCGTTTTTCACCGGGCACCGTATTTTTATTGGCGGTGATATGCACCTCGTCCAACCGGCGTTCAAGCTCTTTTCCGGTCACCTCGCTGTCCGTCAGGTCAATCAGCATCAGATGGTTGTCAGTGCCGCCTGTAAGGATCTTAAAGCCCTGCTTCTGC
>OODE01001751.1_pt1 | contig 12992 bp, 7 predicted proteins | sample 1671771 | NCBI WGS metagenome assembly OODE01 (sample SAMN06348191, study PRJEB24527) | human gut metagenome | biome: human gut; feature: ankylosing spondylitis patient; material: feces | host: Homo sapiens | place: China | collected 2015-10 | reverse complement strand
ATATTTTTGTTACTGAGAACGGAGCGAACAGTAACTGTTTTTTTACAACGTTTCAGATAAACTTCTGTTTTTTTACAGTCTGCACAAATTCAGCATTATTTTTCGTACGGGTAAACATATTCAGGATCTGTTCTACCGCATCTTCTGACTTCATTCCATTGAGAGCTTTTCGCATAATGTAAACCGCTTCCTGTTCTTCTTTACTCAGCAGCAGATCCTCTCTTCTTGTACCGGATTTCTGGATATCAATTGCAGGGAATACCCGCTTTTCCTGCAGTTTTCGGTCAAGCACCAGTTCCATATTACCGGTTCCCTTAAATTCTTCATAAATTACATCATCCATTTTACTTCCCGTATCCACAAGCGCTGTAGCAAGAATAGTAAGGCTTCCGCCCTCTCTCATATTTCTGGCCGCACCAAAGAAACGTTTCGGCATATGAAGAGCCGCCGGGTCCAGACCACCGGAAAGAGTTCGTCCGCTCGGCGGTATGATCAGGTTGTATGCCCTTGCCAGTCTTGTAATAGAATCAAGAAGAATTGTAACGTCTTTTTTATGTTCCACCAGACGACGTGCACGTTCTATTACCATTTCAGACACACGTTTATGATGTTCCGGAAGCTCATCAAATGTAGAATAAATGACTTCCACATTATCGCCACAGATGGCCTCTCTGATATCTGTAACCTCCTCAGGACGCTCATCGATCAGAAGAATGATCAGATGCATGTCCGGATTGTTTCTCAGAATAGACTTTGCCACATCTTTCAGCAAAGTTGTCTTACCGGCTTTCGGAGGAGATACGATCATTCCTCTCTGTCCTTTACCGATAGGGCTGATCAGATCTACGATCCTCATGGCAACTGTGCCGCCCGGTCTTTCCATTATCAGTCTCTCATTTGGAAAAATCGGTGTCATATCTTCAAAATTATATCGTCTCTGCCCTTCACTGGGATGGAATCCGTTGATAGAGGTCACATATAGCAGGGCACTGAATTTCTCTCCCTGTGTTTTGATACGGATATTCCCCTTAATAATATCACCTGTTTTCAGGTTAAATCTGCGTATCTGAGAAGGTGATACATAAATATCATTTTCCCCCGGAAGATAATTTTCACATCGTATAAACCCATATCCATCCGGAAGTACCTCAAGGATTCCGTCTGCTCTCTCTCCACTGTCAAGCTGTACTGCCTCTGCCGGGGCATGATACTGTGTACGTTCCGGTGTTTTGTTATACTGGGGGATTCTCTCTCCGTTACCTTCCACTTCACTCTGCTGCGGTTTCTCCCGGACTGTTTCCTGTTTTTTTGTCTCACCTTCCAGTTCATCTTCGTGAAGCATTCTCTCGATCAATTCCGGTTTTCTCAATGCTGAAACCCCTTTTAATCCTCTGGCTTTTGCCAAATCCTTTAAAGTTGCCAGTGATAATGATTCATACTTTTCTCTCATAAAATAATCCTCTGCTTTTTGTTTTGATTGTTAATATTGATAATTATTTTTATTTTTGTTTTTCTGATTTCCTATGTATCTGAGCAATTTATTCTTTATTAACTTTTCCTGTAACAGTTAGTGGGATAATCTGTCTGAAGTGACACGAATATCAGATCTGCAGCAATGCATATCGCAGGAAAATTATACTCCTGCTCCTGTGTCGACAAGTTAATTCCTGTAGTAATCCTGTCTGCACACCGGTATCTTTATATTTATCTTAGCACATCTTCTTCATAATTGACAATACCATATTATTCCAAATCTTTATTATTGGCAAGCTGTTTTATACGTCATAAAACTGATATTATCGACATAAAAGCAGAAATCCGGAGACATAAAATATGTCCCCGGATTTCCGGTAATACTGTTATAAAATTGTTACTGTTCACTCCGTTCTCAGCAACACGCTTCGCGGGATATTACCAACGAACAATAACATAAAATTTATCAAAAAATTCCATTAGTTACTTCCAGATCACACTGTAGGTTTTCTGTATTCTTGCAATACGGTCATCTGTAAACTTATCAACAGCATTCTTAACCGCTTCATAGGTTTTCGGTCTTGAAGATTTCAATACTGTCGGATTCAGTGTGTATTCTTTAAAAGACTCCGCAAAATACTCTGCACTGTTCTGTGTAACATAGGCTTTATTAAATGCTGTATACAGTGTCTTCTCCTGAGCAAAAATTGCTTTGAATTCGGCTGTCTGATCTGTATTACCGGAAATAAACGCTACAAAATGTCCTAATTCATGATAAATTGTATCATCCATCTTCCTGAGTGTGATCTTTCTGTTGCGGGTATCATAATACCCGGAATAGGAAACAGATGGATTCACCTCTGCTGTGAAGCCCAGGGTTCTGTATGCATTAAGTACGCGGCTGTCTGCCCTTGATGCATACTGTCCGACATCAATACTTCCCTTTACAGAATTATCGGAATTACCGGATGCAGCAGTCATGTTTGTACCTGCCGATGTATCTGTTTTTGCTGTTGTAGTAGTCGTTACGGTTGTAGTAGATGCTGTTGTAACCACTTTCACTTTTGATTTCTTCGTATATTTTTCTGTAATCCTTTTTATAACAGTTGTCTTAGTTACCACAGTTGCATTTGAACTTTGAGATGTTTTCTTGGAAGTCACTGATGTAGCAGGAAGAGTTTTTGTATAAGTTTTTGTTGCAGCTTTTTTCATTTTAACCTTTTTGGTAGAAGTACTATTACTTGTCTGAGTATTTACCTTTGGCTGTGCTGCAAGAGGTGTCTCCTCTTCATCAATAGTGGTCTCCATCACAGGATCCGTATAGGACGGCAGTTCCGGAATCTGATTTTGCTGTACAACAGCTACACCACCTACTGCAACAGCAAGCACTACCGCAGTAAGACCTGCTGCTATTTTTTTCTTCTTTAATAATTCGACTATTCTTTTCTTCATAATCTTTACACATCCTTTCTGACAATACCTCTATATGGATGCACTTCCGAAAATTATAAAAACCGCCTATATTTAAAATATAAACGGTTACCACAAAATCGACTGACAGCTAACAGCCTTCTTCTTATTTTCTGAAATCGCATCACAAAATCGGAATTAAATGCGGCAACCGGCTATCATAGTCTTCTTACGACCTTAGACCCCTGGCTTTGCGTCCCTGCCTTTCAACAGGTTTGCCTTTAAAATAATTTTCATTTTTTCCAAAAATAAAATACCATGTGGTTTTTCTTACGTCAATAATATTTTGGTGGAAAATTTACATATATTTTAACCGAATCAAGTAACTCCCCTGTGGAGGTTGCGAAAAGCAATAAGCAGTGGGTGAGGACCTGCTGTTTATTTTTCTAATCCCGCGGAAAAAATGCCCATTCGCCATTTCCAACATACCATCTTTCATACCGCCTATGATAAAATCGAATCTATAAACATGGAAAGTTACTGTCCAGCTAACCCCTGAACAGTAACGGTTCCAATACACACTTTTTATTCCGTAGGGTTCTTTCCGGTTTTCCACATAAACTGTTAGTAAAACTGGTATCTTTTTTCTTAAAAGCGAAATCTCTGCAACATTTCTGACAAATCAGAGGGGATACTGCAATGTATAATGTGCATTGCCGGTATCCCCTCTGATTTATTCAACCATTATTCACAACTTTTTTATTTCATTTTAATTTTTCTGACATTTGACCATTCACTGAATGTTTTTGAATTATCCTCAGAAGTACGGTTCCATGCATGTAAACCAATATAATAAGTGCCTGATTTAACGTTCTTAAATGTAACAGTTACCGTATTTCCTTTTATCTTCTTTACATAATAATTTTCTCCGGAAACAGCAGGACGTTTCTGTCCGTTAGTTTTAGTAAGGGTATCACTGAGAACTACATCATAGCCCTGAGCGTTTTTGCTCTTCGTATATTTTACTGTCACTGTGGAACCTTTAACAGTTACCTTACTGATCACAGGTGTCTGTGGCGTAATGGCACTCACATCTACTTTATGGATCTCAGACCACTGTCCAAATACTTTTTTGCCATCTTCACCCTTAAGCCATGCGTGACACGCTACATACCAGGTTCCCTTATCCATATATGCAAATGCAGACTTCAGGTCTTCCTGATTTTTCAGGACCTTTGTATACTGTCTTGTTTTAAGCATATCCTCAGAGGTGCCGATCACATAATCATATTTCAGAGCACCCTTACACTCTTCATTCAGCACCATTTTTACGGAGTTTTTGGAAACAGATACATTCTTTATAACTGCTTTTGCAGGTCTGGTATAATTTCCGTCTGAATCTGTGATACTTCCGTCTGTACTGTAAATATTTCCTTTTGTATCTGTTACAGTTTCATCTTTATTTACAGTTGGCTTTTTACCATCTGCATCAGGTGTCAGCTTCGTGCCATCCGGAAGTGTTACAGTTCCATCTGAACTGATCACGATTCCTTTTGGTGTAACGAGATTTCCATTCTTATCTTTCTCAGTCCCCTCCGGGTAAGTATCCGGTATCGGAGTAACAGTTGGTGCTGGCGTTACTGATGGATTTACCGATGGTGATGGTTTTACCGACGGTGATGGTTTTACTGACGGTGACGGACTTACCGATGGTGATGGATTTACGGTCTGTATGATTGTGGTATCTGATATAGTACAGTTCTGAATTTTATCATCCGGTGTTTCTGTAATGTCACTCCAATATGTATCCGGAGCAGATTCACTGTTGGAAGTTATTTTTTTACCATTTACTGCTGTTCCTTTTGTAGAAGGAGATATAGTGACAGATTCAGTATACGCTTTACCTGGCTCCGCATTTTTGTTCATAAATGAATAAGCAGAACCTCCCTCCAGATATGCTTTTGCTGTTTCTACATTTCCGGTGCCCTCAACTGCATTGCCACCGTTATCACCATCTCCTCGTCCTGCAACAGCAATCAACGTTCCTGCTCCGGAAATCGTTCCTTTGTCAAGAATCACCGCTGCACCGCCAACTGAAGTAGTTGCTATGTTTCCTCCGCCGTATGCTGCAAGCTGGCTGCCCTCGCCAATAGTAAGTGTTCCGCTGCTGACTTTCAAGGCTGGCTGTCCGCTGTAGCTTTTTCCTGTGGCAGGATCTGTTCCTGTGCCAGCTTCATCACCTTTGATATATACTTTTCCTTCCACCTTTACATTTCCGTTTGTCACAACAACAGGTGATGTATTGTGACGTGCCTGTGTTCCATTGGGAAGGAAATTAGTGTTGGAGTAGATCATGGAATTCCTTATGGTCGCTCCATCATTCAGAATCAGCTGTCCATTAATGGAAGTACCTGTCAGGAATTTTCCGCTATAATCATCGTGATTGACAGATATTGTTCCACCATTTTCTACTTCAATCTGTCCATATATGGAAGAATCTCTCAGATTCAATGTTCCGCCATTTTCTACTTTTATCTTCACACTGCTGAGAACCTTCATATTGACCATTGTAAGATCACATCCAGCCGGTATGATCAATGTCTGGGTTGTAGCTTCTCCCTCTGAAACAGCATATCCCAGTTCTCCATATGTACCGCTGGTGTGAGAGCCATACCATGCTTTAATCTCTGCCAGGACTGTTACAATATCATCTGTATCATTAAAATCAGGAATTACCCATGGATCCATATCATACATGTATTTTCCATCTGCAGTCTTGGTTGCATTTTCAAGCTTCAGATGATCTGCCAGTTTTTCCTTAGTACTGTAAACCTTGAAAGTAAGCTCATTACTTGTTACTGTACGCCCTGATTCATCAGTTACTATAACATTGACAGGATATGTACCGATTTTAGCAGGAGTTCCGCTGAGAGACAGAGAACTGTCATATGTGGAATACATCCCTGCCATCCCACTTTCACTGTCAATGTTTACCTTTGTATTCTTTGTGTCAATTTTTACACCTGTTTCTTTTAACTCCTTCCAGTCAGCTTCAACAGGTTCCTGCCCATCCGGAAGATCAGCTGCTTCCACAACTACATTACTGTTTTTGTTGGATGAAACAGAAGTGGATGCCCCTGAAACTGCATCGTATTTCTGCTGCCCTGTAACAGCGCTTTCGAAGTATCCTTTTAATCTGACATGAAGAGTGTTCACTCCGTTAGATGCACCGTTAATATTAGTTTCACCGGAATCAGCTGTAACAACTTTGAAGTCATTTCCTTCTGCAGTTACCTTAAGATAAAGTTCTTTATATCCATCACTTTTTATTGTAATGACATTTCCAGTATGAAGTACAGTTGAATCAAATACAACACGATTATTACTGCTGTCTGGACAATATGCTTTTCTGCCATATAATGCTATTGCATAATCTGTTTTATCCCATACTGTCCCATCTACAGATATTTCTTTGATTTTACTGATATAATCAGAAACATTATTTTCATCAGCTGGTTTAATGATCTTGTAGTCTGTACCTGAAATTTCCACTTGATCTCCCGCAAATGTTGGCGCATCTTTGGTCTGTTCAGGTTCAGACTGTGAAGTTACTTTTTCAACGTTCCAGTGCTTTCCGGTTCCTGTTACCTTTAAAGTAAGATCCTTGTATCCGGTACTGGTGATTACAATCTGATCGTTTACTGTAAAAGAATCCGCCGAAAATTGAATATACTGATCCGTTGAATGCATATAATACTCTCCCTTTTTTAAAGAGGAAGAAAAAAATACTTTTGTTAAATTTGCAGTTGAATTATTGCTTCTTACAGATATTTGTAGAGTATCATTAAAATAGTCACTACCAAATTGTCCTTCTATTTTATATATTGGACTTCCAAATACGCTGTCATATTTTGCCGTCACCACCGGCGGTTCTTTCGCACTTTGTGTACCCTCATCCTGAGCCGCCTGTACATTCTCCTGCTCATCCGCAAAATCCGGTGTCCCCGATCCATCACTAAAGGAATCATCATCTGTCTCCTGTGTGATCGCTGAATCCGTAGGCATTGAATCTGTAAATATGTCTGTTGCACATACCGGTACAGAAGCAATCATATTTGCCGCAATTGCCATAGACATCAAAATTGCCATTCTTTTCTTCATCTGTTTCTTTCTCCTCCTGTAATATGATATCAGGGGCAAAAGACATTTCGTCCCTGACTTGAAGCTATCTGTGCATCATCTCATTTCAGATGAAGCGGATAAAATCCTCCGATTCATCTCAGTTCTTCAGTGGAAGTTTAAATGATCAAATCACGCAATAGTTTGCTTTGGTTAACTCTGTTGGTTAGTATATTCTAACCTATGTGAAAATGCAAGAAAATTTTCATGCCACTGTTGAGAAAGTATCTCATAAATCAAGCAGTATCCTGTTGACAAATTTTTATCATTTCACAGCAAGATAAGGCAGAATAGAGCAATTATGGTAATTCCATAAAATAATGCAGGTAATAAATCAGGTAACATCCTGCTATCAGTCTGAAAATATCATCTTCTATCTCTTTTTCGCTGCTGTTTAAAGTAATTTTGTTTCCTTCTATCTGAAGCCCCATTGTATCCGCGAGATTCTCAACCCGTTGCCTGTCATATTCTTTTTCATCCAAAAGAACAGACTTCTCATAAACCCTGAATTTTCCGGTTTCATCACATTCCAGTCTCAGATGCAGTTCAGGGAGTTTTCCGGGTTTAAAGGTTATCTCACTGTATGTCATAGATTGTCTTACTTTTGTGATTCCCTGTTTCACTGCCAGTATGATCCATTCATCCAATACAGGTCCTTTATACATAGGAAGTCCATATTGCAGATGTAATTGGGCCGCCTTGCTGATGCAAGCATTTCTGGTACGGTTATTCAGACGTTTATAAACATTGCTGCCCTCAACCGGGTAGTATTTCTTCAGTATCTTCTCTTCGGCTTTTGTCCATGGATCATTGGTTTTCCTGCTTAATCCCAGAATCATCGCTCTGTATTTGCATGCCTGAAGAGATCTTTCAGGAATAAGAGTATGCACATATCCGGCACCTTTTTCTTCATAATATCGGGAAATGATCGCATCCTCTTCCTGTGTCCATGGAAGTCTGTTATTGTCTGATCTGACATTTAAGTACTTAGCTCTGGACTGACAGGCAGTCAGAGTTCTCCCTTCCAATCGTTCTGCTGCCTTCCTGCCTTCCGCTTTGTAATATGTTCTTATAATTTCATCTTCTTCTGCAGTCCATTCTTTTCTTCCCAGTATGCAAAGACCTAATTTGGCAGCTCTTTTATTACATGCCTCTTTGGATCTTCCCTCCAGTCTTTTCTGAACTTCAGCACCTTCTGTCGGATAATAGTTTCTCAGAATTTCATCTTCGCTGCTGCTCCATTTTCTGTTTGCCCCGGAATAAGTAAGTCCTAATGCAGCAGCTCTTCCTCTGCAGGATTCTGCTGATCTCTGATTTAAGCGATAACGTACCTTACTGCCCTCCGCAGCATAATACTCTCTGAGTATTTTATCCTCTGCCTCTGTCCATAATCTGACATATTTAACATCATTCTGTACAGTTGCTGAAGAGGAAATGTTTTTGGATATTTCCATTTTTGATGCCTGGATCCTGCAGCTTTTTGCAGTTCTTCCGGATAATCTTTCACAGACCTGATCTCCTTCTGCGGGATAGTACTTTCTTAATATTTCGATTTCATCGGCTGTCCATCTTTTTTTCGTATTTGCCATGTCTTACACCTGTTTTATATATTATTTCAAACTGAAATATTCACTACTTCTTACTTTTCGTAACCTTCGCAAAAGAATTCCATATGTGAGTGCAATATCTACATAGAAATTCCTGAATGTACAACATATTCATACCCTGTCTCCGTAGTATAAGTTTTTTCCTGTCCCAGTGCCGGAATAACAGATTCAGAGCTGTGCAGACTTCCACTTTTAAATACGATCATCACTTCTGCTTTCTTTTCATTAACCGGAGTTATTTCTATATTATTGATTGTGTTTTCAATCATGGCTCTGGTGATATCTTTGGGTTTTACGCAGGAATATTCTTTTGCATAGTCTAATATCCTGTCCATCTGATCTGTCAATTCTGTTTTTGAAAGAGGTTTCATGCTTTTCAATTGTTCCAGATTCGCTTTTTTCTCTGCTATCTGCTGTGTAAAAACCTTGTTTCTGCTTAAAAATTCCGCATCAGAAATGTAGCCGCCCATATTGTAATCCAGCAGCTTATCTCTCTTCTGTTCCAGTACTGTTATTTCATGCTGTATGTTGTCAATTTTTTCTTCAGTTCCTTCTGTTTTGTTAATCTCTTTCTCATAAAGTTCCAGATACTTATGCAATATACTTTTATTGCTTTGAGCCAGATTGTTATAAACATCCGATATCATCTCCAGCAGGATTTCTTCTTTTACCGGTTTTGATCTGCAGGAAACTGCGCCCTGTTTTATGCGATGACTGCATACCCAGGTCTTTGCAGCTTTTCCGCGGACAGTTCTGACTTTCAGCCAGTACGCAGCTTTATCTTCCGCACAATGTATAAGTCCGGTAAAAAGGTTGTCCTGCTTATAGGAAGTTTTTTTCAACTTGATATTTTTACTTCTTTCTTCCAGAATCCTGTTTGCATCTTCCCACAGTTTTTCATCCACAATTGCAGGGACATGGGTACCATCGTCTTTATACATCACCCATTCATCTTCAGGCAGGAATTTCTGTTTCTTAGTAAAGAGATCAACTATTTTTACTTTTCCACCAACATAGTAACCCTTATATTTAGGATTTCGGATAATATTGGCAATCACATGGCTGTCAATCTTTCCCCCTTTATAATTTCTGTATCCACATTCCCATAAAAATTGTTCCAGTGAATGGGTAGACCAGTTTCCCAGGGCATATTTTTCAAAAATAAGCTGTACCATTTTTGCCTCTTCGGGATTCAAAAACAATTTTCCGTTTCGCTTGTCCCATCCATATATATGCGAATTACCAAGAACCACACCGTTCTGTATGGATCTTGCATGACCGAAACGCACACGACTTGAAAGTTTTCTGCTTTCTTCCTGTGCAATACCGGACATAATTGACAGCCTGAGTTCCGAATCCTCATCTAATGTATTGATATTGTCATTCCTAAACCAGACAGCAGTTCCACAGTCCAGAAGCTCTCTTGTATATCGTATACTGTCTAATACGTTTCGGGCAAAACGGGTAATCTCTTTAGTTATGATAAGATCAATTTTCCCGGCTTTTGCATCCTGGAGCATTCTCTGGAATTCCTCTCTGTGGGTTACGGTAATACCGGAGATTCCTTCGTCTATATAACCATCCACAAGCGTCCAATTCTTTACGTCTGAAATCAGTTGTTCAAAAAAAGTCCACTGATGCTCAATAGAGGTTTTCTGTTCCTCCTTATCCGTACTGACTCGGGCATAATACGCCACATTCAGTTTCAGATCAAATATATTTTTCTGCCGGGATTTCAGTTCCTCACGGGTTGCATAAATATCCATGTTATTCCTTTCCAATCAACTGATTCTCTGGCAATATTCACCTGAACTGTCCATCTGTTCTCCATTCTTCGCGACTACTGTATTGAATGTATTCAAGGTTATAATGTCTTTCTGGATACTGCTATGCAGTTTTTCGGAAATCTGTCCATTATCAAGCATTTTGTCATTAATCATTGTCAGTACAACCTGTTCCAATGTCATAAGCATTCCTCCTGTTCTGTATGTTATAATGTGCAATTTGGCATAGAACTATCCAGCGGTAATATGATGAATTTCATAAAATTATTATAACTGATTCAAAGATAATTGTTTTTGAGACGAAAAAAAAGCAGCTAACCTATTTTTCATAGACTAACTGCTTAAAGTACGTAAAAAACCAGAAAGATCTAACAGTTCAAAAGATTCTTTCCGGTTTTTTACACATATAAAGCGAGGGCATCGCTCAATCATCTAATTTGATGATTTTACGACACCCCCATCCCTTCAGATATATATCAGGAAGACAGTTCTATCTGCTTCATTTCTTCCAGAAAATCACGGATATAGGATACTGCCAAATCAAGGGCCTCCTGTCCAAGTTCTGCGGAAGAATCTTTCGGATCAAAAGGTCCAAACCAGCCGCTTGGAGCAATTTCTTTGGTATCTCTCACAAGACGTACGATACCACCCTTGAAATTAACTGCCTGGATATAAGCCGCTTTCATATTCTCAGAAGGATCCTGTGCATTGATAGGCTTGCTAAGTTCCAGATGTACTGATTCCGGAGCAATTGCCATCATAGCTGAGGTCTCCAGAACATCACCATGGCCGCCATCAAATTTCTTGTCAAGTTGAGCCACCAGACTCCACCAGTCTACACTTGCACATACGCCCCCTTTGTGATATACCTCCAGAGCCGCCCGATCAATGGATGGAGTATTGCCGCCATGGCCATTCAGAACTACAAAACGTTTTGCGCCATGCTGCATCAAAGAGTCCATAATGCCATGCAGAACCATATACAGTCCCTCATAACCAATATTAATACTTCCCTCAAAGCTTAAGTGATAAGGACATACACCGTATGGAACAGTAGGTGCTACGATTACGTTATCTACATCCTCCACATGATCCGCCAGATAGGACGGTACCATAAAGTCCGTTCCCAACGCACCCTGTGTTCCGTGCTGCTCGGTGCTTCCCACCGGAATCACAATAATCGGATCCTTCTCAAAAGCCTCTTTTGCTTGTGCTGTAGTCATTTTTGCAAGATACATTTTAAATACGCCTCCTAACTTTTATACTGTAAAATGACGATCAATAGTCTCCTGCGGCGGAGTTTCTGTAAATTTACTTACTACAATCATTACAATAGAAGCAATGATCGTAGTTGGGAACAGTGCATGGAATCCCATAGCCAACGCCTTGACAGACGGATTCAGTGTAAAGAGCAACAGTGAAATAATACCTACTATAACCGATGCGATTGCTCCCTTCGCTGTTGCTTTCTTCCAGTAAATTCCAAACAGAATCGGCACTACAAAAATTGCCATTCCTGAAAATGCAAACAGGTTAATTTCAAAAATACTGCCTGGCTGGAATACACCAAAGCAAATTACGATGATACCGATGATTACGGTTACTACCTTGGACAACTTCATAACATTCTCATCTGTAGCATCCTTATTGATAATCTTCTGATAAATATCACGGGTAACAGCACCGGTAGTCGTTACCAGAATACCATCGATTGTGGACATACCTGCTGCCACAATACCTGCGATGAAAATGGAAGCCAGGAAAGGATTCATGCCTCTCTGCAGAATCATAGGAATAATCTGATCTGCCTTCTCAATATTCTGAATGGAAGCAATACCATTTACACCGGCCCACTCAATCAGAGTTGCAGAGAAAAACATACCTGCAGTACCAAGAAGAATTGCTTTGAACATGGTCTTATGATCCTTCATGGCAAAGAACTTGGTAAACAGATGAGGCTGTCCCATGGTAAAGAACGACCATAGCACAATGTTGGATACATAATAAGTCCAAGGCATATAACCGTTAGCACCCGGGAAGGTCAGATAAGCCTCATTCATACTCTGAAGTGTATGGTTAATGTTAGAGAAACCTCCACCCATTACTACAGATACAATAAATGTAACCACTGCAGTAGCAATCATCAGAGATCCCTGGATAACATCCGTCATCATGGCACCTTTCATACCACCGCTCATACAGTAGAGAATAACGATAATACCCATTCCCACAACACCTACCCATTCAGGCAGTCCGGTAAATACATGTACAATAACACCTGCTCCGATAATCTGTGCGCCCATCATCGGAACCAGGAAGAAGAGCATCATTACGCCCAAAACACCGCTCATCTTCTTGGAGTGATAACGGTCTGTCAGGTAATCGGCCATAGTCAGGAAACCATATTTATGACCAAGAGTAATCAGCTTACGGCCAATAAGAAGAGCCGGAAGAATCATACAGAACACAGCTCCAGGTACAGAGATAGCCATTCCTGCATAGCCTACACCGTAAATGGTTCCCGGTGTACCAAGAAATG
>OODE01001740.1_pt1 | contig 13040 bp, 9 predicted proteins | sample 1671771 | NCBI WGS metagenome assembly OODE01 (sample SAMN06348191, study PRJEB24527) | human gut metagenome | biome: human gut; feature: ankylosing spondylitis patient; material: feces | host: Homo sapiens | place: China | collected 2015-10 | reverse complement strand
TTCTTCGACAATTGTACAACGGACTATTGTCTACAAATTAATGTTTTTGGGGATTAGAATACAATTTAAATTGTATCTTTGCGTCAGCAAAGACTTTGCGAAGCAAAGTGAAACGGAGACACGAAGAAAGGGTCGCTTGCGGCTCTTTCTGAAGTGGATCCAACATTACCTAGATCTCTCTATATATAAGGAATTACGAATTTATATCAAAAAAATTATTTATAAAGAGAGAATTATTAACTGGGGGGAAGGAAGACCAAATTCATAAGTCTTACTACGCACCTTGTTCGCCAAGGCTCACAATCTGCTAGTGCGACTAAATGAATTATGCTCTTTTTTGCACTTCCCCCAGACCCCCTTCGCGCACTATAAAATGGATAAAAATTTCAATTAAAATTCTCGTAAACCCTTATAAACACTGGGTTTTTTGCAAAAAACATCCTTTAAAGTCTCCCTATATTATATATATATTAGGGAGAAATGAAAGGATGCGAAATCTCTCTAAACCCTTATAAACACTGGGAAAATTGGCGTTTTAGGTGTGAAAAAATAGAGATTTTAGCTGTAGGTATCGGCTGTACAGGAGAGTTATCGTTATCGGTAGGTTGTGAGCCGTCCCTTGCGGGACGATGAGCTTTTTGCAAGCAAAAACCTGCACCGAAAAAATAGAAAAGGAGCTTGTTATGAAAAAAGAATATAAGAAATATTTTGATAAACACATTCTTACAAAATCAATTCTATTATCTGGATTGGTTACTTGTGAAGAACAGATCAATAAATACGCATATATGGAAAAGAAATGGAAGAATCGTTATGAATCAAATGATCCTGTATATTACGAATCCTATAAAGCGTGTCGATTAGAATGGATGGGGATGAGAGAAAAGATACAGGCTGTGCTGCAGAAGAATCAGTATCTTATGAGCCAAATTGTGCAACTGGTAAAAGGAGAAGAATATAGATTACCGCAAAAAGATGTAAGAGCAATTGTAGATTTGATTGATTCAGGAACATACGAATATAGAGAGTGAGAGGATGTACAATGAGATTAAAGCAGGAATTTTTAGATATGGTAGCACTATTAAATCCAAGTATAACAGCGGACTCATATGATGGAGACTATACAATGGATAATGATTTTGTAATGACAGTTTGTGAAAAAAGCGGTGAAGATATTACATACAATTGTTGTTCTGACTGTGAGTATGATTCTGATGATTGCAATTGTAAGTGCGAGATTTATCAAAAGGTAGATGTTTATTTATGGTCTAATAGAGAAGGATATGGGACAGGATATGTTTTTGGAAAGCCTGCTAAGGATTTTAAGATGTTTAAAAATATAAGGTATATTAGCAATAGAAAACAGTTATTGAAAGAAATGAAAATGCTTAAACAGGAATTTGAAGCAGATAGGAATGGCTATGCTGATTATGCAAAACGTATATTAGGGCATAAGAAGTATATTAAAGCATTTGTGGATGAAGTAATCAATGACTTTTCAGTATTTGGAAATATAGAGAAGAATATAATTCCAGTTGTATTTGATGAAGATTACAGAAAAGATTACGATTTTGAGAAAAAAACTTTTACAAAAGGAGATTTTCAAAATGTGGGAGTTCAATCAGTAATTCATATATACGATTCATGGAGCATGAATATAGAAGATATGAAGAAGGCAATTAGACATGAAATTTTGCATTATCTACTGTGGTGCATTGCTCCGCTTGGAAAGATACATGCGGATGATTCAGGAATTTTTCATTATTTCTGTCATGTATATAATGCTCATGCTTATGAGGAAATGGACAATGAAAATGCAAAAGCATATGAAGCATTAAAAGAGCGTAGCAAAAAAGAAGTAAATGAAATTTTGATACAGCTTCTCAATAAAAAGCCTTCTGAATAAAGTTATCCGATATTTTTCACGGTCGAATTTTTCGACCAGACTAGGTCAGATGGAGAATCTGGTAAAGAGAGAAAGCAAGAAGGTGTTTCCTGTCTCTGCCTTTTACGATGGTTTACGTCATAAAAAACACTAGATTTTACATGAAATAGAAGTCCGATACCCCAAGAATGGGGGTACGGGTGTGGAGGTGGATGTAGATGGTAGTCCCAGTTTGGGGCTAACCTGATTCAGTAGTTCACAGCTTGTTAAGTGCTGATTGTTATAACAACGAACCGTGGTTTGTGGGAAAAGATGTGGCAACGGCGTTAGGGTATGCAAATCCTAAAAACGCAGTCCCTAAACATGTATCAGACGAAGATAAGCTGAGTACCCAAATCGAGTACGCAGGTCAGAGAAGGACGGTAACGGTAATTAATGAATCTGGTCTTTACGCTTTAATCTTTGGAAGCAAATTGGAATCAGCAAAATGTTTTAAACATTGGGTTACTTCAGAAGTGTTGCCGAAATGGAAACACCTTCTGGTAAGCAAAATATGACAATCATCAACGAATCTGGTCTTTACGCTTTAGTATTTGGAAGTCGGTTGGAGTGTGCAAAGAAAAAATCAATCAGATATGTTCCCTCTACAAATAAAGTTAGTAGATTCCAGAACGCGCCAACCTGCCTTCAAAAAAGGTGTATACAGTAGGTCTACAGCCTGTTTTATGGGTGAAATTCAGCCTGTTACTTATAGTTTATAAAAGTTACACGCAATGTACTAAAAGTAGAATAAGGGGTATCTGAGAGTTGCTTAGGGCATAAATCCAGGGGTAAAAGTGCTGAATATGAAAGTCCGATTTCATCTGAAAAAGGTGATAAAAATATGAAAGCACATGGAGAATAATAAAGTGAATCAGAAATGAACCAATGAATTACGAAGGGAGAGATTATTATAGGTAGTATTTTAAAACAGGCGAAGCGGTGCAGAATATTAAAATTGAATATTTTTAAATGTCTGACAGAAAAAGAAAATCAGTTGAGAAAAAAATGGAAGAATTGTCATCGTCCAGAGTTGAAGTCTGCTGCCCAGAAAGCATTTATAGAGGAAGTAGAGCGGTATACAGATATCAGAAGTATTTCACGTGAGAAGATATATGAAGATAAAGAAGCAAAAGAGGAATTACAGATTGCATTATTTGAAAATGATATTGTACGACTGGAAAAGGAAGATTTGTCAGATGTCCCATTTATAGATAAAGTTGTATTTTTGGAATGTAAAGGGAAAACAGCGAAACCTATTTTGAAACAGATTATCGATCGAGGAATTGATATTGCAGGGAAGCATTTTATTTTTTACAGTAGTTCTACGGGGCAATTGAAAGATCAAGAAATCACATTACTGGATGCAAAATTTTACGAAGATAATAAGAATCGGTTACTGTGCGGATTGACAGAAGGAATTATCAATGCTCATGGTGGGATCAATATGGGAAAGTTTTTAGCATATAAGTCTTTGAATTTGTCTATGAGCGTACAGACAGAGTATGCGGTCGATATTGACGAAGTGTTGGTTGTAAAAGATTTTGAGACTCTTGTGACAGGCAAAGTGAATTACTTGGATGCGGATACCTTTAATATAGAAGAAACAGAGATGGAAGTTCCTGTTCCTCACATGGATGGAGCAGGGATGTTTATGCCGGGGACACTTCCTTGCAGCTGTCAAATCCGTGGTGGATGGATTAAAGGAGCAATCTTTCCTTTTGATTTCTGTAAGTTTATTGAAAAGCACTCGTGTGAATCATTTGTTTTAGATGCATGGAATCATCCAGTACCCATAGAAACAGTCAAACGAATGAAAATTATTTTGACACAGAGTCAATTAAAAATGTGGCAGTATTATGAGTCTATGGATGATTACCGAGACAAATTTAAAGCATCTGGCGCAGCAATTACAATTAACAATTTTGCAGAACCAGTGGGAAAAGAGTATATCCGTTTGAGTTATCAACCTATTCAGACACTTCCACGGGAAACGTTTACGGAGGAGAGGATGGAGAAACTTTGCCAAAAATCTGTTGACTATATCAATCAGGCAAAAATAGATCCGGATGTTGCACTCAAGATTATGGGTATTGACATGGAAAGGGAAGATATAAAGTTAGATGGTTTGCAGATGGCAATCAAATTGTATCCGCAATTGTTATCCGATGGGTATGTAAAAAAGAAAGTGCAGGAGTACATCAAAGCAGAGCGAAAAAGGATGCAAGCTGGCAAGATTTATGTAAAAGGTATCAACGGCTATATTTGTCCGGATTTGTATGCCTTCTGCCAGTGGCTGTTTTGTGGCGAAGAGAATCCAAAAGGATTGATACCAGAAAATCATGTCTATAGCAAGCATTATAACGAGCAAGAGATATCAGAAGTGTGCTGTATCCGATATCCTCACTTGTCTGATTGTGAGCATGGTATTAGGTCATTGATTAAATCAGAGGAATGCAAGGAATGGTTCTCTGGTGATGATATAGTCGTAAGTACGCATGATCTGCTGACAAAAACACTACAGGCGGATGTGGATGGAGATCATATGTTTGTTATTTCTGATTCTGCATTTTTAGATTGTCTGGGCGAACAGAAAGCACCTTTGTATTACCAGATGGGTTCTGCGCCTAAATCTCAGATTACAAGGACAGAAGAGTATCAATGTTTGGAGCGCAGCTTTGACAATGAAAATATAGGGAATGTGTCGAATGCAATTACAAAGATTTTCAATGAAGAAAATCCTGATATCAAATTGATTAGGATTTTATGTGCATATAACAATTATGTGATTGATTTCCCCAAGACACAATTGTCTTTGGATTTAAAAGGATATGCGCCGATTTATAATAAGTATAAAGAGCAGGAAATGCTCCCACCATATTTTTTCCAGTATGCCAAAGATAGAAGAAGCGATCTGTGCTGTGAGTTTCATTCCTATCACAATGTAGATCGGATAGCAGTATATATAAAAAAGAAGACAAGAAATGGAATTACCAAGATTTCATGTCTGGACGATATAAACGGTTTTAATCCTGAGACTCTAAAAGATAGAAGTATCACGGTCAAGAGGAATTCTAAAGAATATAAGAAGATGAGAACACTTCTGCCGAAACTGAAAATGAGAGTATCCTATTATCTAAAGGGGTTAATATCAGAATATAACCAGACATATAATGACAAGATACTTGCGAAAGAATTGATCTATATTTTTTGTCTAAAGCAATTTGATAAAATGATTCCGGATCGAAAAGTGGCAGCATCCTATTTGGTGGATATGGAATATTATCAGCCAGAATTTAGAGAAGATTGTAACAAGGATATCCTTTGGGAGTGCTATGGGGATATTTTAGTTCAAAATGTGGAACTGAACGTGAAACAAAATATAGAACTGCCTTTAAAACGAAAGGCATACCAGACAAGCCAAGAAAAGACAGAAGAGATTGCACAAAGAATTGAGCAGATCAAGAAGAAGCAGGAAGATTTAATGGAAGTACCGATTGCGAAAAGTGTTTATGATTCCATATTTAGTATGGAATGTAAAAAGAACTGTCCGAAAGATCGAGAGTTGTTGTATATTTTATATGTTTTGTATCAGAGATACGTCGCGAAAAGCGAGAAAGAAGTGGATTGTCTTTTGCTGGCAAGTGGCAAAAATAGCAAAGGAATCAAAAGGATAACCATTGATGAATGGATTGGCAGCAAGATTACAGATAAAGGATTAAAGAGGTTGGAAAAGGCTGGATACATCAAACAAGAGAAGCTGAGAAAATATATTAAAATTTCTTTTTATTTACCAGATCCAGATAAGACTAAACTCTTCTATGCAAAGGAACAAAATCCATTGATTGATCTGTATCAATATAATGGTGAGCGCAGTGTCAAAATCTGTGAAGTGTGTGGAAGGAGATTTTTTGCAGAAAGAAATCGGAAAACGTGTAGTGATAAATGTAGTGAGTTGTTGCGTAAAAGAAATGGCAAAAGAGAACAGGTGTAACTTACTGAGCTAGAAAAGTGGTGGATGTCAGTTATATTACAAATAGAACATATGGAGTTTTGAAAAATTTTATGGGTGCAGAGTATCCTTTATTTTATGGGGGTTCTGCACCCGTTTTCAAAAAAGCGAGGATATCTATAGGGAGAAAAACATCATAATTTTATGATATATTTATCCAAGAAAAGAGAAGTAGGAGGACATAAAAATGGACATCAGAGAAGTGGTAAAAATGTATTTGTCTGTGAATGGAATTACAATCACGCATTTTTCCAAGTGTATTGGTAGGAATTATGCGGTTGTGAATAAATGGTTGAATGGGAATCCGGAAATTAAAATGAAGGAAGATACCATGAAAAGGATTTATGCGTTCCTGAGTGGAAAGTACTATCTGACAGTCGATGAAGCAATTGAGACAGGGGGTGATGAGAAAACGTGCAAGTAAATCTGACAGAAGATGAGATTTTGTATTTACGCAAACTCTTATTGAAACAAAAATATAAAGAAGAACAGGTAAACAATCTATATTTAATCAAATCTATTTTAAAATCTATCGGACTGGATACAGAGCTATTCAGTTAATTCACGATGTGACAATCTGTCACAGAACAATCCTATTTAATAAAATAATAAGGAGTAAGTATTGGAACAAAACAATTTTGATAAATATGTAATGTGTCTGGAACAAATGACACAAGAGAAAAAAGAGGTATGTGAAAAAACTGTTCAGGCAATTTATGATAAATGGACAGGCTATTTTGCAGGTAATGACTCTGGACAGCAGAGATTAGAAAACATAGAGGCGTTATTGGAACAAACAAGGATCCGTATTTTTGATGAAAATGATATGCCAAAAACAGGAGAGCAATTGCTTGAGGAAATGACAGATACATGGGACGAGATGACAACAATGGAACGCACTATATTAGGGATTGTCTTTGCTGGAACAGGGATAGGAGATGCAAAGAAGTTTCATTTGCTGATGAGAAATTATAAATTATTCAAACAGGAGGAAATGTTAAATGGTAAATGTAAATGAGTTAAAAATTGGGGAATTTTATAAATTCATCATAGAGGAAGTAGTGGACGAAGAGAAAAAAATAGTGGATGTCATGGAAATAGTAGGATATTATACAGGGCAAGTTATTATCGAGGATAAACAGATTTTGATTGTAAACATACCAAAAACAATAGTTGACAGTGTTGCATATTTAGATACAAGTAAAGTTGCTAAAGCATATCAATATTCCATATCTGGAGATAATGTCATGGAATACAAAATCAATGATAATAGATTGGAAAAGTTAGGATTTGGATGCAATGTAGATGTAAAAGAAATCCAGGGATATATTGTAGACTATTGGGAAAAGTTAGATGATGCGTCCAGATCATTTTTGTTAGATGAAGTACTATATGTGCAAAATACAAATGGCTTAAAAACATTAGTTAGTCACATGATGGACAGTCAAAAGGTTATTGATAAATTAGCGGAAGAAAAAAGAGAGGCAGAGAAGAAAAATGTTGCAGAAGCAATTGGCGCACTATTTGGGATGGCACTTGTTGGAAGCGCATTAAGTAAGATCGAGAAATAGATATGGCGACATTTCGTAGTTTTTCAGATTTGGAACAGCAGCTAATCAAGGATGTCAGGTTGGCTGCTGAGTCTGCCAGAAATGAAATAGATAAGGAATTGCAGGATAATGTTATGGACTATTATGGTTTTGGAAATCCAGTGAAATATGAAAGAACAGGCACATTATTAGAATCCCCTAATACCACTCCTGTCTCTGGGGGTGGAAATCATTTTACATTTGAGTCTTATCTGGATGAAAATATTTCATATCATACAGGAACATTTTCTGGAGCGGAAGTAATTGACGCAACAGAGCAAGGACATTCAGGAACACTCGGTAAACACGGATATTTTAAGAGGACGGAAGAAGCTGTTCCTAAAATTTTGGAAAAAATATTTAGTCAATTATAAGGAGGGCATATGTCGGATCATAAAATAAAAGTTGATGTAGAGTTGGACACGTCCAAAGCAAAAAAGCAATTGGATGATTTGACCAAGCAGAAACAAAAAGTGAAAATTGATGTGGATGCGTCAAAATTAAAAGCAGCATCCAAAGAAATTGAGGATATTGGGAAAAATAATAACCAGAAAATCAAGTTGGATGTCAATACGTCAGAATTGGATACTGCTGTAAAAAAGATTAACAATCTAAAGCAGAGTAAAATCAATATCAATGCAAATGTAGAGGGTACAAATTCTGTAGATAATATGGCAAAAAGCTATGATACAGCAAAGAAAAGCGCGCAGGGATTAGGAACATCTATAAAAGAATTGGCAAAGTTAGGGTTGTCATTCCAGACGATCGAACAATCTGCAAGAGCAGCTGTAGAAGCAATTTCGGACATTGATAATGCTATTTTGGATTTGCAGATGGCTACAGGAGATAGTTATTCTGAAGTCAGAAATATGGTCAGTGGATATAATGACATGGCAAAATCTCTTGGGGCGATTACAACAGAGGTTACATCCGGCGCTGATACATGGTTGAGAAGTGGTAAGTCACTGGCAGAGACAAATATGTTGATTAAAGATACCATGGTACTCAGTAAAAATGCCAAGATGTCTTCTGAGGATAGTTCTAAAGTGCTGACCGCAACTTTAAATGGATTCCAGTTGGCAGCAGATCAGGCAAGTCACGCAAATGATATTTTATCGAGCATTGATTTGGAATCTTCATCGGATGCGGAAGGCATCGGTACAGCATTAACCAAAACAGCATCTATGGCACATAATGCTGGATTATCGCTGGAAAAGACTGCTGCCTCAATTGCCACGATTAAAGAAGTTACGCAGGATTCTGATGAATCAATTGGTAATGCGCTGAAATCCATGTTATCACGCATGAATCAGATTAAAGCTGGTAAGTTTATTGATGCGGAGACGGGAGAAGCCTTAAATGATACGGAAAAGGTGTTAAAAGCAGTTGGCATCAATATGAGAGATGTAAATGGTCAATTTCTGGATGCAGAAACCATAATTGATAATGTTGGGAAGAAGTGGTTAATGTTTGATAAAAACACGCAAAAAGCGATTGCCACTGCGATGGGTGGAACCTATCAATATAACAAATTGATTTCTTTATTTGATAATTATGATAAAGTACTCTCTTTGACAGGAACAGCACAGAATTCCAGCGGAATGGCAATGAAGAAGTTTAATGATGCATACTTAAATTCCCTGGAGGCAAAAAAGAAGAGTCTGCAGGCATCATTTGAGTCTTTATCCATGAATTTGATTAGTAAAGAATCTATTTCTGGAATCTTGGAAGCATCGCAGTCAGTGGTAGAGTTTCTGGATAAAACAAGCCTGTTAAAGACTGCGTTGACTGGCTTGGCAGTTGGTGGTGCAATCAAAGGCTTCACAATGTTGACAACATCTATTACGCAAGCAGCTATGAAAATGCAAAATTTCAGCAACGCAATGAGTTTATTGAAAACAGGTAATATCGGTACAGATGGTGTAAAACAGTTGACCACCTTGGTAGATGGATTATCTAAAAGTCAATTAAAGGCAGTGCTGTCTTCACAAAATTTAACCAATGCTCAAAGAATGCAAATCTTACAGAGTACCGGACTGAGCGAAGCACAAGCTGCTGCAAAATTATCTACTATGGGATTGGCTACGGCAGAAGGAGCAGCAACAGCAACAACGGTCACATTTAGTGGTGCATTAAAGGGACTCTGGGCAACGTTGATGGCAAATCCGATTGTCTTGATTACCACAGCATTAACAGCAGGTATTTCTATCTGGAATGCATATCAGCAGTCTGTAGAAGAAACCATTCAGACAGCCAAAGATGCATCGAATGCATGGAAAGAATCTACATCCAGTCTGGATGAACAAATCTCCAAATATAAAGAATTAAAAGCAAAATTAGCTTCTGGTGATTTAACTGAATCGGAAGAGTATAGCGTTAAGCAACAAATCTTAGAAATTCAAAATCAGATTACTTCTCAATATCCAGAACAGGCAGCAGGAGTGGATCTGGTCAATGGAAACCTTCAGACACAGCTTGGTTTGTTACAGCAGATTGCAGTTGAAAATGCAAAGTCTACATTGAATGAAAACAGAAAAGAATTTCAAGATGTAGAAAAGGCAATGACGAAGAAGAGACACTATAGTCTTGGTGATACAGGTGTTACGAATGAAATCGAAGGTGTGGGGAAAGACATCTATGATATCGCAAAGGAATTTGAAAAGCAGGGAATTACTTTACAGGATACAGGGATGAACACCGGGATATTTACAATCTCATTTGATGGGGATGCATCCAAAGCGGATAAAGTTATCAATGACTTTATGAATCGTGTATCTGCATTACAGTCGGAATATGAAGAACAGGATTTTGCGACAGGGAAAATAGAATCTGTTCTGAATTACTCAAGTAAAGCATTAAGTGCAAATAAGAAGGTTTTGGACGATTATCAAGAGAGTTATCAGACATTCTTGCAGATGGATATGGTAGCAAATGAAAAGATGTTTTCTGTAGATTACGATAAATCCAAGAAATCTTACGGTCAATTATATGAAGATTATGCAGATGCAGTAGAGAAATATAATGAAGCGTTATCAAGTGGGGATACCTCTAAAATTGAAGAAGCAAAGACATCATTTGAAGGAGTGCAAAAGGCAGTTGATTCCGTTGTTGGAAGTGATAATAAGTACACTTCAGTTTTTGAAGGTGTGACAGATCAACTGGCGAAAGCATCCATTGCAGCAAATGAATTTAAGAAAGTTTTGGGAAAAGACGGAACGGATGAAGTGCCTAAAGGCTTTGAATCTTCTGCAAAAACTTATGCAAATAACATCAAACGTCTTGGACTTAGTGATCTGGACTTCCAGATTGCATTAGACACAGAAGGTTCACAAAAAGGTGAAGTTGCTATCCAGGCATTGACACAGGCTGCTTTGGATATGGGGTTGATTGCCGGGACATCTTCGGAAGAAGTACAACCTTTGTTGGATGTACTGGTGGAATTAGGAGTTATTTCTACACAAACCGGAGACAATGTAGAAGAATCTGCAAAATCATTTGAAGAGTTAGCAAATTCCACACAGACAACGTTGAAGACGATTTCAGCAGTATCGGAAGCGTTGGAGGGACAGTCTACAGGAAAATCCATTGATGTGGAAACATTTAATTCAGAAGAATTAAGAGAATATCAATCTGCATTAGAATATGTAAATGGTACAATGCGTTTAAATGAAGAACGGGTAGCAGAAATTACACAGGCAAAAGCAGAAGAAGCGGTTGCAACGAACAATGCAAACAAAGCACAGAAGCAATCAGAGTATTTGAAAAATGCCGGGGAAATTGAACAGCTAAGAGAAAAGCTGAAATCTTTAAATGAGGGAACAGATGCTTATACTCAAACAAAATCAGAATTGGATTCTTTAATGTCTGCAAATTCTGCAATTGCAGCAGAGTGTCAACAGTATGATTTGCTTACATCTGCAATCAAAGAGGCAACAGGTGCGTATCAAAACTGGCTGGATAAACAAGATACAACAGAATCTGGAGATATGTTTGATGCTTCTTTGGATGCAATGCAGGCGATTTCAGATGTAGCGGATCCGAATTCTGAAGATTATGGAAGAGTTGGAACAAAAAGATATGAGGCAGCAGTAGATTTCATTGTGCCAGAATCTATTAACCATGAAGATGAACAGGCTGTTCAAAATTATATGAATAGCATCGGTGAATATTTTAACTATGACGAAAATGGTCAGAGAGTTGGAATGGATGTTGCTCAATTTTGTAGCAATGCTGTTAATGCTGGTCTGATGAATGTAGAAACAGATGTCAACGGGAAAGAAATCTTTAATCTTGCCGATGGAATTAAGATGGAAGACTTTGAAGAAAAGTTGAATCTCTCAAAATCTATGGTACAGGCAATGTTTGGAGAAATGGAAGAGTTTGGCGGTAAGTTTGACTGGGCGGATGAAGCAGTACAAACAGTTGGAGATTTAGGTGTGAAAGCCTATGAATCAGCAAATGCATTACAAAGTTTGAAAGAAAATGAAAATCTGGATATTAAAATGGATGTATCTGGAATTGAAGATATAGAGGGCAAGATTACAACACTGGATAGCACAATTGCCCAAATGAATGAGATAAAAGCACGTCCGGATGTTGATGCTTCTTCCATTGAGAATGCGAATAATATTATTCAGTATTGTATCGCGCAGAAGCAGCAGTTGACCAACCCTGTGATTATGAATGTAGACACGTCACAAGTAGAAGGAGAGATAGCGAATGTTCTTGCAAAATTGCAGGAATTTCAAAATGCGAAAAATGAATTGGATATGCAAGCATCTGTTGGTGCTGACACATCAGAAGCCCAGGCAAAAGTAAATTCTCTTGCTTCTGAAATTCAAGCAATGCAACCTACAATTCAGGCAAAGGTTAGTGGTAGTTTTGACGCATCATCTATTGAAAGCATCGTGTCTAGTATTAGTGCAATTACACCAGAGATGTTGGTGAAATGTGGAGTGAATGATACTGCAATTCAAAATTACACACCAGAGAACAAAGATGCAACAGTTACATATCATCTAAATTCTACAGCAGTAGATAATTATAATCCGTCTAATTTGCAGAGAACAGTAACTTATAATGTTATAACGAATGGTTCTGCGCCCAAAGTAAATGGAACTGCTCATGTAGAAGGAACAGCGCAAGTACATCGTAGGATTCATAAAGCTCTTGCAAATGGAGAGTGGGGAGTTCAGAATGATGAAGTTGCTTTAACTGGAGAGATTGGTCGTGAGCTAGTTGTCTCCGGGAACAGGTGGTGGACAGTTGGTGATAGAGGGGCTGAATTTGCTCATATTCCAAAGAATGCAATTGTTTTTAATCATAAACAAACGGAAGAAATCTTTAAAAATGGATATGTAACCTCTAATGGTGGAAGAGGGAAAGCCTATGCATCTGGTACAGCATATGTGACAGGAAGTATTGGTGTCAATAATGCGAACAAAAATGTAGCAGGTTTATCCAACACTACTTCCAACAATCTCAACTCCGCATCAAATAATCTTGCCAAAGCTGC
>OODE01001705.1_pt1 | contig 13255 bp, 7 predicted proteins | sample 1671771 | NCBI WGS metagenome assembly OODE01 (sample SAMN06348191, study PRJEB24527) | human gut metagenome | biome: human gut; feature: ankylosing spondylitis patient; material: feces | host: Homo sapiens | place: China | collected 2015-10 | reverse complement strand
GAGCCCGACTTTATCCCTGATGGAGGCAGACGTAAGCGGTGAAACTCCTTTTACTACCGGCATTCATCTGTTCGATGCCGACAGAAAGGAATGACACTGGCGTATGTTTCTTAACATACTCTTTTGGGTGACATAATGTTAGCCTTATTTCTTATCTTTGGGACAAGGACGTAAGAAACGCTTACAGTCTGCTAATTTTAAATCTGAATGAAGATGAGACCGGAAGATTACATCACCCGTGAGGGGAAGTTTGGTGCGCACAACTATCATCCCCTGCCTGTCGTTCTCCAGAAGGGAGAAGGTGTTTATGTTTGGGACGTGGAAGGAAAACGATATTTTGATTTCCTGTCCGGCTATTCCGCCCTGAGCCAAGGGCATTGTCATCCGAAGATCATTAAGGCACTTACCGACCAGGCACAGCAGTTGACACTAGTGTCGCGTGCTTTCCATGCCGATATTTTAGGAGAGTACATGGAGTTTGCCTGCAAGTTCTTCGGGTATGACAAACTGTTGCCGATGAACACCGGAGCCGAGGCGGTCGAAACGGCTCTGAAGCTGGCGCGGCGCTGGGGATACCGGGTGAAGGGGATAACCCCTGAACATGCGAAGGTCGTCGTCTGCAGCGAGAACTTTCACGGACGGACGATCACGATCATTTCTATGAGTACCGATCCCAGTTCGTATGCGGACTTCGGGCCTTATACGCCTGGTTTTATCAAAGTGCAATATAATAATGTGGCCGAATTGAAAGAGGCATTGAACGATCCGGACGTAGTCGGTTTCTTGCTGGAACCTATACAAGGGGAGGCTGGCGTGGTCGTCCCCGACGAGGGGTATTTGCGTAAGTGTTATGACCTCTGCCGGCAACATAACGTTCTCTTTATCGCCGACGAGATCCAGACGGGTATCGGACGCACCGGTAAACTGCTTGCCTGTGATTATGAGAATGTCCATCCTGACATACTGATTTTAGGTAAGGCTTTATCCGGAGGTGTCACTCCTGTCTCGGCGGTCTTTGCCGACGATGAGATCATGTTGACGATCGCTCCGGGTGAACATGGTTCCACCTATGGCGGTAACCCGTTGGCTGCCCGTGTAGCGATAGCTGCCCTTGAGGTGGTGCGTGACGAGCATCTTTCGGAGAATGCTTTCGAAATGGGTATCCTTTTCCGCAGTGAAATGGAGAAGATCGACAATCCGATGATCCGCCAGGTGCGTGGAAAAGGACTTTTGAATGCTGTTGTCACTGAGCCGCGAGGTGGAAAAGCGGCCTGGGATATCTGTTTGGCACTGAAAGAAAAAGGATTGATCGCCAAGCCAACGCACGACCATATCATCCGTTTCACTCCTCCGTTGGTCATTGACCGGGATCAGATGATGGAGGCTATTGGCATTATTAAAGATACGTTCGCTCAATTTTGATTGCCTATGAAGATAAATGTGATAGGAGTACCTCTCAATTTAGGGTGTGACCGCGAAGGTGTGGAGCGCGCTCCGAACCATCTGCGTGAACGAGGCCTGATGAGGATTATCCGTAAAAACGGACATCGGGCCTTCGATCTGGGTAATCTGTATGTCCCTTTGGTTTCGGAGGCGGATAAGTTTGCCAGAGGGCGGAGCTTGAAATATCTGGATGCGATTGTCGAAGTCAATAATAACCTGGCAGAGCTGGTCTACGACACGTTGCGCGGAGGGGCTTTCCCTTTGGTGATAGGCGGAGATCATTCGTTAGGGTTGGGCAGTGCGTCAGGGGTGGGAAAGAGCTTTGATGATTTCGGTATCATCTGGTTGGATGCGCATGGCGACATCAATACGAGCGAGACTTCTCCCAGCGGCAATATTCATGGGATGCCGCTTAGCGCCTTGATGGGGATGGGGAGCGAAGAATTAGTCAATATCTATGCGCCCGGCAATAAGGTGAACCCGCAGAATGTCTTCCTGGTCGGGACCCGGAGCCTGGATGAAGGGGAGCAGGCTTTGATCGAGCGTGAGCAGTTAAGCGTTTATACGATGGACATGATCCACCTGAAGGGTATCGGTTTTGTTGCCGAAGATATCAAACGGAAGCTAAAGGAACGGAAGATACGGAATGTCCATTTCAGCATAGACGTGGACAGTATCGATCCCCGCTTTGCACCCGGTACAGGGACACGCGTGTGCGAAGGGTTGATGCCGGACGAGTTCAAGGATTTCGTCGAACATATACTATTCACCAATCTGATCAAGTCGATGGATCTGGTCGAGCTGAATCCCGAACTGGATGTGAACGATCAGACAACCAATCTATGCTTGGATATAATCGATTATATAACAGCCCGTTTGTAAGCGGATTCTATTGTTGAGAATGGGACTTGGGGTTCCTCGTAGAAGAAACTGTCTTGAAACTCCAAGAGCCGTTCCTGAAGCGGTAAGCATATCCGAAACCGTTTCTTTAGAACGGATAACCGATTGCCAGATGGACGCCCATGCCGTCTTTGAAGTCCGGAATATTGTAATAGCCTTTCTTTCCCGTATCGTACGGTACGTGCAAGCCGATTCCCCAATCCAGGCGGATAACGAGGAAGGTCAGGTCGTAGCGTAGTCCGATACCGGTTCCTAAAGCCAGGTCTTTCAGGAAACGGCCCCATTTCAACTGTCCGCCGGGGCGGCTTTTGTCGTAGCGTAGCAGCCAAACGTTGCCGGCATCGAGGAAAGTCGCTCCGTGCAGATCGCCCAAAATCGGGAAACGGTATTCCAGATTGGCTTCGAACTTGATGTCACCGGTCTGATCCAAATAGCCGTATTTTGAGTCGGTCGGGCGATAACTGCCCGGTCCGATGCTTCGGATCGTGAAAGCCCGGATACTGTTGGCACCGCCTATATAAAATTGTTCGCTGTAAGGTGTCGTGATCGAATTGCCGTAGCTATATGCGACTCCGGCCATCAGGCGTCCGACCAGGTGTTGCTTCTTTCCGAGATAATAGTTGTATCGTATTTCGCTCGTCAGTTTGGCAAACTGGGCGAAGCGGTTCCCTAACAGTTTCTTATCCCGTTTGTTAAAGCTCTTACCGGCGATGGCATAGGCACCGTCGAGAATAAGGCCCGCCTGTGTGATGGAAGACTGCCACCAGAGATGGTTCTTTTTGGTAGTGATGGGAGAATCGTCATACGTGTATGTATAGCCCATCGACGGGATGAACTGGTTCTCGAGGCTTCGCCCCAACGCCTTGTTGACATCTACGATGGAGTCGAATTCATGCGTCGTATGCTGCAACAGCGAGTAGGTCAGCTTGAACGGCGTCACCGAATGGTGGCTGGTCGCCGATGGCTGGAACTCGTACGAGGCGCTTCCGCCGAATGCCAGCATCTTGAAGAATTTGGCACGGTTCAACTGATCCGCATAGATACGGAAAGAGGTACTGGAAGGGTATTTCGTATCATGCTTTATCAAGCTGGGGAAAAGTACCCGCGGGAAAGTCAGCGTACCGCTGATACCGAACTCCCAGCTGTTGATCGCCGAGCTGTTGCCCGAAACCCGTTTGCCGGTCTGCCATTCGTAAGAACCGCGCATACTGACGCCGAATGTCTCCCCTCCTCCGAATATATTCCGTTTGGTAACGCTGAAAATGGCGCCCGGTCCTGTCTGGTCATTGCTCTTGGTAGTCACGTTCAGTTCCAGTTCTCCATCCAGAGGAAGGTCGTAAACGGTGTTGATCTGTAAGTTCAACGTATCGCAACGGCGGGCGGTATCTTTGGGGATATATTGCATTTCCGAATAACGGAAAATGCCGAGACGGGAGAAGCCGGTCTGGGTCTTTTCCTGCTGTTGCTGCGAATAGAGATCGCCGGGGCGGAATTTCAGCCGGTCGTACAGCACCTTCGGACGGACACGCAACTTCCCTTCGTAAAAGATGGTCATATCTTTATACCGGATGGAATCTGTCGGTGGCTCGTTGTTGTAGCCGTTCAGGAATACCGATATGTTGCCTATCTTCCAGGGGCGCAGTACGGTGCGTGGCAGCCCTGGCTTTGTGGAGATACGGAGCGCTACCTTTCCGGGATTCATGATCGTATCGGCCTGGTAGCTGATAAATTCGGGACGGAAATAGTAATACCCGTTGTTACGGAGCAGGGAAGAGATGCGTTGGCGTTCGGCTTCGAGTTGTACGACATTGAAATTATCTCCGTCGCGCAGAAGCCGGTCGCCGATGTTGCGCTGGACGAGTGTGTCGATGCGATGCCGTAGCCGGACGTAAGCAATGCTGTCGTATGTGTAGGCATTGTTCATCTCCACCTTGTAGCTGATCTTTGCCTTTTTGGGGTTCTTGGGGTCCGGTTCCACCTCGTAGGAAGTCGCTCCGTTGAAGTATCCATATTCGCGAAGCAGGTTATAGGCTACCTTTGTCCGGACTTCCGGATTGACCGTGTTGATGAAGACGGGTTTGGATGCCAGTTTATTGAATATCCATTTACCCACTTTTCCCTTTCTGTTCACGAATGCATTGTACATCCATAGTCCGAACGGCAAAGGGATACGGATAGACGAACTCCCTAGCAGGGCGTTATTGGGCGGATAGGCAAGAGCGGCCTCTATTTCCGTCAGCGCCTCTTCCCCTTCCTTGCTTTTGTCCTCATTCGTCACTTCAATCTTCTTGATTCCCGTATATAAAACTTCCCCCTCCGGCAAATTCTTCGTTGTAGAGCAGGAAGCAAGCAGGAATAACGAAATATATGCAATATATTTGATGTGTTTCATTTTTTCTCTTCTGTTTGTTTGTCGTCCGTTACCGGTTTGGGCTTGTTTTTTTTAAAGATGAAGAGTTCACGGAGGTGAAGCATCTTTTTGCGCAGGACGATACCGGCACCGGTTTCTGTGATCTCGCCTTCCAGCAGACTCTCGTAGTTCTTGTCGTGGAAGAGCTTGATGTAGCGGGTTCCGCTGCCGTCGAGACGGTATTCGATCGAAACGTTGTCGATGAACTGCTGCGACTGTCCGGCGTTGACATCCTGTCCGGTCGAAACACGTCCGCCCAGTATGATACTGATCCGGTCGTTGTAGAACCGCTTGGCGAAGCGGAAGGAGAAGTCTGTCCGCTCCCCGCCCGATCCTGTGCCGTTCTGGTCGTACTGCTCCATGCCCAAAGTGATATCCACAGACTTCAAGGCGCTACCCGCGATATTGTTGATCTCGCTTTGCAGGAAGCTGTTCAGGGCGGCTCCCATATCGAGGCTCGGTTTCTTTCCGCCGCCGCCGACATCGCTCATGTTGAGGTACATCCCTGTGACAAGCATCGTAACGGCGATCTGCGAGCGTTGTCCTTCGCCCATCTTGTCCAGTTCCTGTTGCATGGATTGGTCTTCCGGTGCGGAGAGGATAAATTGCAGTTGCAGGTTCTCCAATGTCTGTTTGATCGCCACACCGACATTGAAGGTGACCAGACGTGAGCTGCCGTCGTCTTGTGTGACGGATGCCCGCATCCGTTCGGTTGCTGTCAGGTTCAGCATCGGGTCCATCGGGTTGCCGCTCCACTGGACGTAACTACCGTCCTGTATCGTGAACTCCTTGAGCGGAATAATCGGCATGGCATATTTTACCATGCCTCCCGAAAGTGTATAACGTCCGTTCAGGATCATTTCACCCTGTGTCGTATATTGGAATGACAAGTCGCCCCCTCCCTCCAGTTCCACACGGCTCGATTGGTCGGGGGTGATATCTGCGTTCAGACGGACGGCCTGGTCGATCCGGATCGTCATCAACATGTCCAGTCCGCCGATGGGCAGAGGTGCTTCCGGCCGGTGCCGGCGGGTCAGCAGCGTATCGGAGAAATCGGTAAAAGTCACAAGGTCTGCTAAGCGGTCTTGAGCCGTGAGCGGGGATTCCTGCATCACGTAAGTGACATTTGTCCCGCCCAACAGTTGTAAATCTCCTCGCATGATCAAGGCATCGAGCGGCCCCTTGACAGTCGAGTTGAGGTTGACAAGCAGCTTGCCGTACACCATGCTTTCCTTATTGCGTTTCACATTCAGCAGTTGCATGTCGTGGGCTGTCAGTTTCAAGTTTGCCGTCATTCGGGAAAGATTGTGAATGTCGATCGTTCCGTCGACTACGAACGGATTGATCCCCGATGCATAGATGTTGTATTTGTCGAAACTGATCAGATTATTCTTGATCTTGATATCCTGCTTGTCGAAACGGAAGGAAGAACCGACTGCCGTGACATATACCGCCGAGCTGTCCATCCGCACATACCCGTTGACGGCAGGGGCCGAGGTGGTTCCGGTTATCGCCAGTTCCCCTTGCAAGGCTCCCGTCAGTTTGGCCATCTTGTCCGGAATGAACGGGTTTACCATCTCCAATGGCAAGGCGGTGATGTTCATATTTCCGTCCAGATAATCCGTTTTTCCCATTTTGTAATAGGCATTGATCGCCGCAACCTCGTTACGGTCGCGGAAAAGGTGCATGTCGACCTGATGCTCCTTGTCGCTAAGTGGCAGGTAAACAGTGTTGAACATCAGTTCACCTACCCGTCCCCCTTCATAGAACAGGCTGTCGATATGAGCGTCCGCCACAACCATGAAGCTGCTGTCCGAAGGGGCATACTGCAAGTCGGCGCTAAGCATTCCTCGCATGGAAGGGAGGTCCGGGAATCCCTTCGTGATCGCATCTAGGTCTATCTGGCTTAGCTCGGCATGGATTTCTTCCATTCCTTCTTCTCCGGCAAGCGAGTGAATCCAGAGCGAAGCATTGTTTTCACCGGTCAGCCGGACATCGGCGGCAATATCCTTTATGTTGCGGTACAGGATATAATTATCGGTATTCAATTTAAATGTACGGAAAGCCAGTATCGGGTCTTCCGGGAAAAGATGCAGGCGCAATCCCTCTTTTTCCTTGTCGACACGAGCCCCTAACCGGATACCGGTTTTACCTTGGCCGTCGGTATATTCCAGTTTGGCATCGACAAAAGTGTTGCGGAGCTTTCCCAGCAAGCTGGCGGTGAAAGGTTGTTGTTTCCTGTATTTTGTCTTGATGACTTTCGTGTCGTACAACAAGCCGAGCGAATCCTGCCGGACAATGAGGCAGATCGTGTCGATCCGTGTTGTGTCCTGCATCAGGTTGAAGAGATCGGCATCGAGGAAGAAACCCTCTTCCGGTGAAGTGTTGGCTTCGATATTCAGGTTGTCGAAGGTAATATAATATTGTTGCAGGATGTTGTAGATCGGATTATCCTTACCGGCTGTGATTTTCAGGTCCATATCCGGGAGGAGCGGACGGAAAGATGGAATGTCGATCATCGAATCGCGTTCTAGCTGTTGGGTGAGACCTTCGTTTATTTTCGTGAACTTATCGGTCATAGTCTCGATATCTGCATTTCCGGTCAGGACGATTCCAAAGTCTCCGGCGTGGAAAGAGACGCGGGTAGTGTCTTTATCGCTGTGAGCGTGTAAAGTCAATGTTTTCGGGTGGAACTTACCGGTCGGATTTATCAGTTCCCAGTTACCGAGGGTAACGTCCACTTGGTTATTCTTTCCCATGTCTGTTTCCGCCTCTGCGAAAAGCTGGAAGGAGGTCGCCAGCGAATCATTCATAAAGTGCATGCCGTACAGGTCCAGGTTTTGCACGTCGGCGATTAGCATCGCATTCACTTTCTTCTTGTGGAGGGTTGCATTGAGCGACATATCCATCTTCGCAAGCGGATAATGGCTGAGCAGGTCGAATTTCAACAAGTTCTTTTCCAGCGAACCGTCTAACCTTACGTCGGATACGGCGTATGTCCCATACTCGATATTCGTAATCTTCCCCTCTAATTTAGCCCAAGTGGAAACGTCGAACGGATCATACCCTTTCCCCTCAGCACGGAACGAGGCGGCCAGGTGGTAAAGGGAATCTTTGGGTAAGAATTCGGTTGGTTTCAGGCTGTCAATCTTCAGGTCAGCCAAGTAAGACGCTTGTACGGGGTTATAACGTGCAGTCAGTCCGACCTTGCCTTCGCCTTGCGTGAGCAAAAGGTCGGCGCGGTACTCTTGGTTTTGCAAAGTCGCTTCCCCTTTCAGTTTCATTACCGGAAGGTTATAGCGTGACCGTTCGGATTCCGGTAGCATGCTGAGAACAAAGTCAAGATTCCCGGTTTGGGCATCCAGCTGAAACTTACCCGAACGGCGGATACTGTCTGCCACGGCTCTCATTTCTCCTGTGATATTCAGATTGAAGATGCCAGGCAGTTCGCCTTTCAGCTGGCGCAGCCGTAAAGCAGCCAGGTTCCCTTCTATTCCGGCTGTCAGGCTGATTTCTTTTTGGGGATAGGCTTGTTTGAACTCCTTGGGGAGAGGACCGGCAAAGATAAATACATCTTCTTTTCCTACCGAGGCTGTCAGCAGGCTATGGAGCGTACCGCTCGGTGTATTGTCGAACGTATTCCAGGGAACGGTTGCCAGCAGGCGGATCTCTGAGTAAGGTGTTTTCAACAGAAGCCCCGGAACCTGTATCGTCGTGCTGTCACTGCTGATGTCTCCGGTCAGTGAACTGAGCGTCAAACCCGAGCGGTCATTAGCAGAAAATTTTTTGATCCGTGCACTGATGTCCCTGCCTCCGTACAAAAGCGAATCGATCCGGATATTCACATCGTTCAAGGCTATATGTGCCGGATCGAAACCCGGCGCCGGGTCACTATAGCTACCGTCGTAGCTCAGGGAAGAGCCGGACAGCAGAAACTGGGAAGCACTGTAGCGTGCCGATCCGAGGTCGACTATCCCGTCGGTTAATCCAGCCTTGTCGATATAAGTCGAAAGACGCAGCGAGTCGCCCGGTATCTGCATGGCAAACGCTACCCGATCCAGGTCGATTTGATCCAGCATCAATTTCCAGTTGACCGCCGTCGATGTCGTATCCTTGTTTGTTGTCGTGTCGTTCATCAGGAGAGTGATGGCTGTGTCCGAAAGGTCGATTTTGTTCAGCCGGGCGATCTCTTTTCCGAGGTCTATACGGTCTGCTTTAGCATAGAGCTTTCCTAAAGTACCTTTGATCTCCATTCCCTCGATCAGGTTGCCTGTATTAGCTTTCACGCCGCGCAGGTCGATCGCATCCACCAAGACTTCTTTTTTCAGCAGTGGCAGCGGACGGATGTTGACTTGGAAACTTTCGAGTGACAATAACGTGTCGGGAGGTGTTATGACTTTCACGTCCCGGATCGTCAGATTCAGCGGGAAGGAAAGACGTATCTGCCCGATCCTGATATTCATACCGGTTGTTTCACTGGCATATTCGGTGGCTAGCCGCACAGCGAAATTCTGGAAGGGAGGTATATATAAAAGAATTGAAATCAAGATGACCAATACCACCGGTATCAGGCATATGATCCCTATTCGCTTCATCCAACGTCTCATTTGTTCTTATTGTGTGTTTTCGTTATAATCATAACGGTTAAAGGACCTGTTTTGTTTGACATTCCATTAACAAAAATAGGGAATAAATTAAAAATAAAGAAGTAATATCGATAAAACGGTAATAATAACTGCTTGGAGCCGTTATATTAAGGCTGAACATAAAAAGATTAAACGATGATTGGAATATCGGACCTGGAATACCTTTGTGCGGAAGTACGGCAAATAGCCCGTAAAGCCGGTGCATTTCTGCGTGATGAACGGCAAAAGTTCGACCGGGAGCGGGTGGAGGAAAAGAGTGCACACAATTATGTCTCGTATGTGGATAAAGAATCCGAACGGCGTCTGGTCGAACAACTTTCGACATTGCTTCCCGAAGCAGGGTTTATTGCCGAAGAGGGTTCGGGAAGCCTGACGGACGAGGAGTATTGTTGGGTGATCGATCCGCTCGACGGAACCTCCAACTATATCCATGATATGGCTCCTTACAGTGTCAGTATTGCCTTGCGGGATAGGGAAGAACTGTTGTTGGGTGTTGTATATGAGGTCTGTCGCAATGAATGTTTTTATGCTTGGAAAGGAAGTAAGGCTTATCTGGACGGTAAAGAAATACGGGTAACGGATGTAGCTGTTTTGGATAAGGCTTTTGTTGCGCTTGGTTTCCCCTATGATTCCGACCACTATCGTCCGGTCGCCCAAAAGCTGATGGACCGTTTGTATGGTTATGCCGGGGGGACGAGGCTGTTGGGATCTGCTGCGGCCGAGCTCTGTTACGTCGCCTGTGGGCGATTCGATGCTCGGATAGAAGGACATCTCGGCCCGTGGGATGTTGCGGCAGGCGGCTTGATCCTGATGCAGGCGGGTGGCAGGCTGTCAGACTTTGCCGGTGGCGACACTTGGCCTTCTGCCGAGCAGGTGATGGCGAGTAACGGGGTGATACATGATAAGATCCTCCGCTTGTTGTAGTATTGTTTTTATCAATGCCGTTATTTCCTTTTCCAGTCCTTTTTGAGGGTTTTCTTTCGGATTAGGATGATTGGGATAAATATGATAGCTATCCAAAAGAGGCTGATCAACATAAGAGTTAGAGATGAAAGGTTCTCCGGCATCAATGCTTTGTCGGCCTGTTTATCGGGTATTGCTTCGGAATGTATCTTTTGGGCGGATAGATGAAAAAAGTCCTACCTATTTTTAGGTATGAATGTAAAGGGCAGAATGATTTATTTGTCGGAAAGAATCGTGATGAGGAGCGATATCCCTGCTAACAAGCCCCCGAAACTAATCAATTCTGGTGAAAGAGGTTGTGCCGAAACAGTCTTGTTCCCGCACAACCTTTTTATTTAAATAGATACAGGCAGATTAGGAATGGATCAATCGTTTTCTATCACACGGATCATGTCGAAGTAGAATTCGCCGGCTACTTCTGCTCCCTTTTCTACAACTCCCGTCTTTGTATCGTAGATGTAGATGATGGCATTAGTGTCGGCTTCAGTGTTCACACCGAAATAAGCTTTCTCGTTGAAGACGACAGAACGCTGTGAGAAACGGCCGCCACTGTAAGCGAGTTCTTTTCCTTCATAGCTCAAACGTGTCCTTTCGCCTGTAGCAAGATCGATGATAGAATAATAATGGCTGTAACTGTCAATTGCTGTACCAGCAGCATCGTTGCGTGCATAAGCTAGAGCTTTGCCGTTTCCCAAATACTGGATGGTGAGCAATTTACCGTCTGCATTCGGATATCCTTCGTAAGTGGCGTCGAAATCGATTTCACCATTGTTGATACGCAACAGGTGTCCTTGTTCCAAATCGCCCTTTTCGGTGATTGCGGCGAGGTAGAGGTTACCGCTTTCATCATACATTACGCAGTCTTGCATCAATTCGCCGTAGGCACTTCCCGCCATTTCTCGGGCAAGCGAGTTGCGCTTGTTGCTTTCTACCGCCAGAGTGACAGGATCGAGCACTGCTGTATAAAAAGCAGTAGTGGTTTTGCCGCTTTTTCCTGAAAGACCGTTCTTCCCGTAATAGAAATAGAACAGTTTTCCCGTTTTTTCATTATAGGTAAGGATGCCCGATGTGGTGAATTTCTTTGTTTCTTCTCCTGTAACCTCTGATTCCGGTAGTAGGATGTCCAGTGTGCCTTCTGCCAGAATCGACATATTATCGGTGTTCAGCTTACTCCAGATGACCTTGCTTGCATCGCCGTTGGCAGCCATGACAACAAGCGTGTTGTCATCTATCCAGGCATGGGTGTAGGAGCGTACTTTGTATGTATTTGTCTTAAAGGGCGTTCTGCAATAACCTGAACTGCATTGTTCTTGATTTGATATTTTACGAAACGGTCGTTGCTTGAAGGGATCTGATAGTAATATTTCCCTTTCGAGATGCTTTCCATCGAGTAGTCTCCCAATTCGGTTCCTTCACCTTTAACAGTGATAGTCCCCATATCGGCTGTCAGTTTATTGACGCTGTTGACAACCGTCGTGTTCTTGCTGCTCATGCCGCCATGTTTTCCTACGGTCAGAAACAGGTCGAAATGATACTTGCTTTCGTCGAAGGCAGGTGCATCATTGGTTACAGTCACTTCACAAGTGGCAATGAATCCACCGTCGTCTGTTTTTACCTTGATTGTAGTCGAACCTTCGGAAATTGCTGTTACAATACCATTTTCTATTGTAGCGATATTCGTGTCCGAACTGCTCCAAGCGACAGTTGTAACAGCTGCATTTTCAGGAACGACAGTCGCAGTCAGTGTTCCTGTAGTTCCTGTTTTTAGTGTTAATGTGGTAGGAGTGATCGTGACACCGGTCACAGACACGTTTTTCAAATCATCGTCATCAGAACAAGCCGTGAAACCAAGTGAGATCAGGGCTGTCATGAAGGTGAGTAATGCAAATTTGAACTTCTTCATTTTTTTCTTGTTTTTAAATATGAATGTTAATTGATAAATACTCTGAATTTTGCAAAGAATGCGCGTCCGGGTTTTTGCAGTTTATAGTTGTCATAAGCTGTTTCGTCGAGGAAATTAGAACATTCCAGTGAGATGTTGTAGCTGTCGTGTTTCCATGAATAGGTGATATTGGCATTGCAGATATGCTGTGAGGGTATACGGGCTTTGGTATCGCGGTTGCCATAGGCTTCCCATGTCAGGAAATACCAATGTACCCACTGGAATGTACAGCCTAAACGTAGCTTGTTGTCATGTAGTAGGAGGTTGTGGAACGTATAACTCGCCTCCGCGTTGCCGAATAGCCAGGGACGGTTGGGTACGTGGTTGTCGTATGTGGCGGATGGTTTGCCGTCTTCTTTGTATTTTTGTTGGTCACGGGCGTCTTGATAGCTGACGTTGGCCATGAGTTGTAATCGACCGTCCCAATCATAACGAATTTCCCCTTCTACGCCTTTGATATGGACGGCTGGATCATTGACAAACTGCATCATACCCTCTTTTTCAATGACGGAGGTTTGAATATAATTGTCCACATAACGTAGGAATCCGTTTGCCTCGTAATAGATAGTATGTCTGCCGGCAGGATGCCATGTGCCGAACAAGGCGAGATTGACGTTGTTGCTTTTTTCTGGTTTCAGCGCTACATTTGCATAAATGGTGGTTCCGTTGCCTAACAATTCACGGGCGATGGGCAAGCGTACGCTGTGTTCATAAGAAACCTTTACCGCTAATGGGTCGAAGAACATATAGCGCAGTCCGGTACCATATCCAAAGTAATTTTTGGTAGTAGAACCTTGCACTTTGTCCGATCCCGTCACGGTGGACTGGTCGGTCTGCCGGATATTCGGGTGATTCACATAATCTTTGGCAAAGAATACATTCTGCATTTTCCCATCAAAAAACGACTGGCTGTAGGTCAGTCCGATGATATGTTTGGTAACTGCATCGTTT
>OODE01001699.1_pt1 | contig 13288 bp, 11 predicted proteins | sample 1671771 | NCBI WGS metagenome assembly OODE01 (sample SAMN06348191, study PRJEB24527) | human gut metagenome | biome: human gut; feature: ankylosing spondylitis patient; material: feces | host: Homo sapiens | place: China | collected 2015-10 | reverse complement strand
CCCGGGATCTCGGCGATCGGCAGCGCGACGTTTTTTACGCATGTGTCCACCTCGCTGGAAAGCTGCGCAAAAAGCTGTTTTCCTTCTGCCTCATATGTTTTCAGCTTCCGGATCAGTTTCTCCCCGCAGGGCTTTGAGACGGCGACCACCGGCATCCGTAACTGGAACAGAGATGAGTCCATATCCGGAGTTCCCCAGACAGGACTTACCGTGTCCTCATGGACCGCATCCTCGTCGGAGGTCCAGATCTGGATCCACCCAGCCGCTCCATGCTGCTCCAGCAATTTTGCGTAACGCTCATCAAATCCGTACCCGAGGACAAGCTTTCCGGCAACCGTTTCCATAAACTGTTTCTGTTCTGAAAGGGAGACTTCCGTTTTTGTTCCAGGATCGTAAATCAGCGGGATCTCGATCCTCCCTTTTGTGCTCTCCGCGAAAGACCTTGGACGGCATGGGAACTCCTCACCATCTGCGATAAGGACACTGCTCACCGGATTGCTCAGATAAGCCGGAAAATCCTCCTCATGGCAGGAGATCCCGGATTTCTCCAATACCTCAAGAATATACTCGACCGCGCGATACGCCTCCGGTTCACCGGAAAGCTTGTCGAGCGAACAAAGGTACTCCAGATGTTCTCTTAAACGCTCCTTCACTTCAAAATCCTGCATCTTCTCTTTTCCTCCGCTTTAATAGCCGATCACGAGTGCCCCAAGCATGAACAGACATCCGAAGAATGTCCAGATCAGGAATAACGGCATCATGAATTTTAACCATTTTACATACGGGATCTTCGAAACGACGAGATAACCCATCAGCGCAGAGGATGTCGGAAGAACAGAGTTTGAAAATCCGTCTCCGAGCTGGAACGCAAGGACGGCTGTCTGTCTCGTGATACCGATCAGATCCGCAACCGGTACCATAAGCGGCATGGTAACCGCGGCCTGTCCGGTACCGGAGGTGATCACACAGTTGACAAGTGACTGTGCAAGGAACATTCCGATGGCTTTTAAGGACTGCGGAAGAATGTTTACGATACTTGCGATCGCATGGACGATGGTGTCAAGGATCATCGCGTCAGATAATGCAAGCTCAACACCGCGGGCAATACCGACGATCAGAGCTCCCACAACGATTCCCTTCGCTCCGTTTCCGAACGTAGCGGCGATCTTGTTTGGGCTATAGCGGTTCACGATACCGCAGAGCACACCCATCGCGATAAAGATCGCAGACATCTCCTCAAAATACCATCCGAGCTTACTGAGTCCATAGATCAGGACCGCAAAGCCGGCTACGATCACTACCAGAGTCAGGCCATGGGTCAGGGTCATCGCTTCTTCCGTATCATCGAAAACAAATTCCTGATCCTCCGGCTCTCCGTAAATGATACTCTTTGTCGGGTCCGCTTTCACGCGCTTTGCGTACCAGGTAATGTAGACCGTATCGATCACCAGAAGAACTCCGAGAATAAAAATACGGTAACCCATACCGGAAAACATCGGGATCTCTGCAATATCCTGAGCAACACCGACATTGAAGGGATTCAGGATTCCGGCTGTAAATCCGGATGCGGCGCCCATAGCAATCATTGCGGTACCTGTCACTTTGTCAAGTCCCAGAGATGCCGCAAGGGCAATTCCGATCGGCACAAAGATCATGACCATGATCGCCGATGAAAAGGTTTTCCTTCAGCTCCCGTTAAAGACTGAGGTCAAGGTTGAGATCAGCGGTCTTTACATCACAGCGATCAAGTCCGTTCCGCGCGGAGGACTGATCCCGCTTCCGAAGAAGAAAACGATCGGTCAGCGTATCAAAGGAATTTTCAAAAAAGACTGAATCGACAAGAAAAAGACAAAATAAAAAAGCCCCCTCTTCTGATGAATTTAGTTTCATCCAGAAGACAGGGCTTTTTTATTTGATTTTAGATCAGTCCCACAGATTTCATAAAGAAGATCCATAAGAACAGTGTAAACATGGACACCGCCGTACTGATCACGACAAACTGTCCGGCAAGCTCCCCGTCACCGCCCATATTCTGCGCCATCGGGTAGGATGCGGCTGCAACCGGTGTCGCGTAGACAGCGATCAGAAGGAACAGCTCAAGTCCACGAAGTCCAAAGGTGTAAGCGATCGCGATGATGATCGCCGGAAGGATAAACAGCTTGCAGGTAAGCGTTGGAACCAGATATTTGAGGTTTTTCCGGATTGCCTTAAACTGTAAGGTTCCACCGAGTACATAGATCGCTAACGGAGAAGTCATATTGGAGAACGCTGCGATCGGGGTCACAAGACTTCCCGGAAGCTTGATCCCGAGGAAAAAGAAGATCAGACCCACGATGGCACCCTGCAGGAGCGGATTCGCTGCCACCGCCTTCAGTGTCTTCTTAATATCTGATTTTCCCTCTCCGTTGAACATTTCAAGAATAAATACCGATGTGGTATTGTAGATCGACACAACGACCGTAACCATCATAGCCGCGATCGATGCCGCTGAATCTCCGAATACCGCGATCGTGAGCGGCAGTCCGAACAGAACAAAGTTGCTTCGGAAAATCGCCTGGATGATAACACCTCTTCTGGGGTTTTCCTTTCCGATCTTCGGAATGATCACGATCAGGAGCGCTTCCACGATCAGGATACTTGCACCCGTGAAGATCAAAAGCAATGGTCTCGGAAGCGACTCGGCATCGGCTTTATAAATATTGTAGAAGGTCATAAACGGATAAAATACCCGGAAGACCATCTGGTTCAGCTTCTGTAAAAATTCCTCTTTCACAACTCCTCTGATCTTCATCGTATATCCGAGCGCCAGATAACAGAAGAACGGGATGACCGCATTAACCGCGACTAAAAAACTCTCCATACATCGTTTGTCCTCTCACAGCTGTTCTTTCGACCGCTATTTCTCTGAATACGATCTACAGGCCAGCTGCGTCCTTTCTTTTTTGTCATCTCCCTGAGCTGTCAGGAAATGCGTATTTGTGTAACCCTTTCAACATCCCCATATCAAGACTTTTCTCTATATTGAAATTCCCAGCACTTCATCCTTTTTCGACGATGCCAGAATTTCTGTACTGCAGTCAAATGCGTATTCCCCATTCATCTCCATGGAATATTTGATTCTTAGAAGAATGGACTCTTCGTCCTCCTCAACTTCAAGCAGGGAAGTCGTGATTCCCATCAGGAACAGTCCCATCGGCGTCCGGTAGTTTGCTGTCGTCCGTCTTCCGGCTTCAAAGATCATGTGGCTCTCCACAAGTCCGCGTTTCATGACCTCGATCCGGTTCTCCATCACTTTCACCGTATTGTGGGTCGGTGTGCCCGTCTCGTCAAGCGACTCATCATAGATCAGATACTGCTTGCCGTTTTTCACATAATACGTCCCCGGGGTGATCATCTCGACCGTGTCCTCTTCCTCACCGATCGTCTGTACCCCCCGGACACGGACTAAAATATCCTTTGTCATGTAAATCTCCCCTGATATATCATTTTGAACGGTCCGCACGGCTTCAGGCACGGACCGCTGTGAACATTTTTATCTCTCATATCTCCGAAACGCGTGATCGATCAGATCGTCGATCAGCTGTCTCTTGTCTACACCTCTTGCCTCCCACAACATCGGATACATGCTGATGGCGGTGAAGCCCGGAAGTGTGTTGATCTCATTGAATACGACCGTTCCGTCTGCTTTTACGAAGAAATCCACGCGGGATAAGCCGTAGCCGTCCACTGCATTAAAGATCTTAACGGCAGCCTCACGGACACGCTCTGTGGCTCCGTCAGGAAGCTCCGGGTCAACGACGGTCTTGGACTCCGCATTGTAGTATTTCGCGTCGAAATCATAGAACTCAGCCGCTGCAAGGATCTCACCCACGCCGGATGCTTTCGTGGAAGCACCGTCACCGAATACGCCGCACTCGATCTCACGGCCCACGATCATCTCCTCAACGAGGATACGGCGGTCATTGTCAGCCGCTTCCTTTAAACCGGTAATCAGCTCTTCTCGGTTATCTGCTCTTGTAACACCTCTGGAGGAACCGGCGTTAGACGGCTTTACAAATACCGGATATGGGATCTCTTTTTCAATCTTTGCGATAACCGCATCCATATCCTTTAATTCCGCTTTCATAACGGAAACGTAAGCTGCCTGACAGATGCCGAGTCCGCTTACCATGCGCTTTGTGGAAAGCTTATCCATCGATACCGCGGAAGCGAGAACGCCGCAGCCGACGTACGGGATCTTCGCAAGCTCAAGGATTCCCTGTACGGTTCCGTCCTCACCGTAGAGACCGTGAAGGACCGGGAATACCACATCCACCGGAATCTTCTCAAAAGATCCGTTCTCTGTGACGATCAGGCATTTCTCCTTTGCGTCCGGAGACAGCACCGCCCCAGTTTTTGACTCTCTCCAGGTATCATCTTTGACCTGGCTTAAGGAGTCCACCTTTACCCAGTGTCCGTCCTCCGTGATCCCGACGAGGATCACATTATATTTCTCCTCATTGATATTTGCTGCCACATTCTGTACAGACATACAGGATACCACATGCTCAGATGACTGTCCGCCAAACAGGACAACGATATTTTTCTTTTCCATGATGTTTTTTTGATTCCTCTCTGATTTTCTATTCAAGTCGAACGTCCGTGAGATTTGGCGCGTGATCCCGGTCAGCAAAGCCGACAGATTCCTTACAGGACCACTGTGCACCCGAATCATTTCCCCCGATGCACTGGCACTGGACGGGCTGTTTTGACATGTTATCGTTTAGATTATAGCACAACTGGTAATAATTACAAACAGGAAATAACATTTGCCTCTGACATAAAAAGTAAAAAGCAAAGAAGGTGTATCTATGAAACGAACCTGTAAGCTCAGTCTCTCTTTCCTGTGTTTTTTGATCTGTTTTCTTCTTTCCATGTCCGGCATCCGGGCGCGGGACGAGGCTCTGGCGGCGGATATTGCCCCAAAGATCCTGCGGTTCCATGTTCTCGCGAACAGTGATTCCGCCAAAGACTAGGCGTTAAAGCTTCGGGTGAAGGATCTTCTTCTGGAAAAGATCCGGGACGGGGCCGCCGCGGGTCAGATCGCCGGAAAAGAGGAGCTGAAGGCATATATCCTGTCGGAATCTTCCACACTGGAAGCCGCTGCAGAAGACTTTATCCACAGCTTCGGGTATGATTACGGTGTACATGTGGGGATCGAGACCTGCAGGTTTCCGGTGCGCACCTACGGGGACATGACATTTCCCGCCGGGATGTATGAAGCCGTCCGGGTGACCATCGGGAACGGTGCCGGGCACAACTTCTGGTGCGTTCTGTATCCATCCCTATGCTACACGGACAGCATTCATGCATCGATGCCGGAAGGATCGAAGGAGACGTTGAAAAGTCTGATCCCGGAGGATGATTTTCAGGCGCTTTTAAAGGCAAGACCTGCCTGTTTTCTGAAAAGCACCAGCCCGGCGGTCACAGGCGAGGACACATCTCATACAGCTATCACCTCTGTAGCCAACCCTGACAATACAGACAAAACCGCAAGCAAAAAAAGTGAGCAGGGAACATCTTCCCTGCCCACTGTGAAAGTCCGTTTTCGGATCGCTGAACTGCTTTCAGCGCATCCGCAGCTTACTGACTAAGACTTAAGTTTCCCTTAACCGCCCAGTCATAGGTCTCCATCGCCTGGAACAATGAGAGGTCTCCGGTCTTCACCGCGATCTCCTTTGTCTTTAAGGAGTTCTGCTGCTGCATATACTCAAGGCGTCCGATGGTTCCTAACTGCCATTTTCTCTCGGCAGTCTCCATCTTCGTCTTTTCCAGCTCGTAAGCTGCCTTTGCTGTCTGGAGCTCGTTTCTCTTCTGGAGAACGTCGTTGTAAAGGTTTACGAGGGAGGACGCGACTTCTTCCTTCTCCTGCTTGATCGTGCGCTGTAAGTTCTGGTACTCGACGGAGCCTGCGTCCTTGTTGTCGAGATCCAGCACGTTGTATCGGATCGTAAAGTTGTTGTCCTGCGCCGCCTGTTTGTCCTTCTCCGGGTTCATTCCGTCGATCCTTGTGAGATCAGCTGCCGGGACATCCTTGATCTCCGGCTTTGCGTCATACTTCCATCCGAGCATCGTGCAGAGAGTCTGACGGAGCTTCTGCTCACTGGATGTCAGTGTCAGTTTCGTTGCCTGGGTGGACTCCAGCTGCTGTCTCGCGGAAAGGACCTGGCTCTGGGTCGCAAGACCGTTGGCTGCCTGGTTCTGGGTGGACTGGTAGACTGCCTCTAAGAGTGTGAGTCCGCTCTCTAAGCTCTCCTCGTTGAGCTTTAACTGCTTGTAGCCGATCATGGCGCTCTGGGCGCCGGCGGTCAGCGCCGCGCGGGTGCTGTCCACAAGCTTGATATGCATCTGCTCCGGGGATACCTGTTCCAGGCTGTCGCCCTGCAGCGCAATTGCGTCTGCCTGGTAGTCCATGAGTTCTGAACTGTAATAGAGCTGTGCGTAGTTTGTCGGAGTCATTGCCGGAACTTTACCGATCATCTCTTTGGCTGCGTCAAGAGAGCCTTTCAGTGTACTTGCCGTATCCGCAAGCTCTCCCGAACTATCCAGTAATTTTGATTTCAGCTTCACGACATCCTTTGCTGCGTCCTTCTTATCGGAATATGTCTCTTTCACTGTCTTAAACGTCGGGCTGTAGACCTCAACAAGCTTCCCGATCTCGTCATATTCCAGCATGTTATCCGCGAGCTTCTTCATCGTCGCGTCATCGTACTCATTTCCCGGCTGGGATATAAATCCGTTCTCATCCGCAACACCGGTCGCCTGAACCGCCTTCGTCGCTGCGAAAGCGTTCACAGGCGCTGCCGCAAGCGCAAGCGCAAGTGCTGCCGGAATCACACGTCCTGTCAAATTTCTTTTCATTCTGATTCTCCTTTAGCTCTGCGATGAGGAACCGATATCGAGAAGTCCCTCAAGCGCCCACTGATAGTTTTCGATTGCTCCTGTAAGGTCGAGCTTTGCCGCTGTGTGGGATGCCTCACTGGAAAGCCATGCGGACTCCGCCTGGAGGTATTCCTGGCGGCTCATCATTCCGAGGGCATTTTTCCTGTCAGCAGCTGCCTTGTCGGCCTTTGCGGCTCCGTAAAGCGTCTCAGATGCCTCGTAGGCTTTCTGTTTCTGCTTTACGTCCTGGTATATAAGATCCAGGGAAGAACGGATAGAATCTTCCTGGTCCTTGATATTTCTGGCTTTCTTTACTGCTCCGCCGGAGGAACTGGCCTTTGCCATTCTTGTATCATACAGCGTATAGTTCATCTCGATGGCCTTCGCCTCGTCCTTCTTCGGATCGAAGGAATCGATCACCGTAAGATCCGGTTCCGGAACCTTTGTAATCTCAGGGTCCGCGTTGTACTCCCAGCCTAACATCGTGATCAGCGTCTGCTTCTGGCTGTTCAGACTGGATGCCGCCTGAAGCGCACTTCCGTTTGCGGAATTTAAGGCATCTTCTACGGTCAGAACATCTTCCGTTGACATCATTCCGAGATCTTTTTTCTTCAGTGCCGCCTCATAATTCTGCTTTGCGATCTCCTGATTTAAGACAGCAATATCATACTGATCCTTTGATGTCTCATAAGTGCGCATCGCTTCCCTTGCGGTTTTTGTCTTCTCATTTCTCGCGATACGAAGTCCGCGGAGTGCAGAGGAACCACCGGCTCCCTTTCCCTTTGCGGCATCCTCCAGCTGCTGTGCGTATGCCCGCAGAGCATGCATATTTGCTTTATATCCTTTATACACGTCGCGGGATACTGTCTCGTCATACTGAACATCATTCGCATCCCGCTCCATTTCATCCGCCTCCGCGCGGAGATCCGCCGCCAGCGCTGACATCTGGTCCTTTGTAAGGCCCGTGGATCCGCCCGGATTGTAATAATACTTCTGCAGCTGGTTCTGATAATCCGTATTATACCTCTCGATCAGTCCCGGGAGCTCCCAGTATTCCAGGGTATTGTCCTTAAACTTTTCAAGCGCTGCTTCGTCATATTCTGTGACCGCGACATCCTTCGTCGCAGCTAACGCAGGAATTCCGGTACCCGCTGCCGCCAGGGAAAGACTTCCCATAAAAACGGCTGAGAGCACGGTCAGGCCTGCCTTTTTCCATTGATTCTGTCTCATAGGTTTCCCTCCATCTATGAGCATAACGATTTCATCGCAGAAACGCAATAACGTTTCTCTTACATTTTCTTTCCAAATACGGCAATCCGGTGGCAATTTTATTCACCCCGGCTTCCGCTTCCAAAAGCAGGAAGCCCCGCAGAGCGTTCCGCATTCCGGCTGACCGCCTCCCGACCGGGCAGCGGCCGTCTCTTGCAGACTCTGCAGGGATCCGCTTTCAATGTTCAAAGCTTTAATCTACGTCAATGATCTCTTTCTTATCCTGATTCTTTCCGCTCATGATCACATAGAAGACCGGAAGAACAAGAAGTGCCATCGCTGTAGAGACGATCAGTCCACCGACATCCACAAGTGCGAGTCCCTGCATCGTCTTACCGGCATTTCCGTAAGCCGCCGCCATCGGGATCATTGCCACGATCGTCGTGAGTGTTGTCATGAACATCGGGCGCATACGGGTCGCGCCGGCTTCAATGACCGCCTCCTTAAAGTCCATCGTTGCCCGGTACTGGTTCGCCGTATCGACGTACAAAATACCATTGTTTACTACCGTTCCGACTAACATTAAGAAGCCTAACAGGGAGGTCATGCTGATCGGGCAGTCCACTAACCATAAGAACAGGAAGGAACCGATCAGGGCGAACGGGATCGTCGTCATCACCATGATGGAGAACTTTGGTGACTCGAACTGTGCAGCCATTACAACAAATACAAGGAATACGGCTGTGGCGATCGCCTGTCCCAGGGACGCAAACTCTTCGTTCATCATCTTTGTGGATGTGTTTTCCTGCATGGAGATCGTGCCGGATAAGTACTTATCGATGACCTCCTTCTGGATCTTATCCTTCGTGGTGCTGTCCGCTCCCTCTGTCAGCGTACCGGTGATCGTCACCTGATACTGCTTATCACTCTTTGTGATACTCTGCGGGCTGTCCTTGAAGCCGATATCCGCGATATCCATAAGGGCTACGGATCCGCCGGTCGCTGTCGGAAGAACGATTCCCTGGAGCTTATCGATCGTATCGTACTCATCATCCGCGTACTCAACCTTTACATCGATATCATTTCCGTCAACATTCAGGGTCGTTGCCGTCGTTCCGCTGACCATCATGTATACCTGGGAAGCAACGGCGGTCGGGGAAAGTCCCTCCGCTGCCGCCTTGACCGGATCCACATTGATCTTTACAAGGGGAGCACTGTTTTCAAGGGAAGAGTGGATGTTTGTCGCATCCGGGCGTTTCTGGAGCTCGGAAACGATCTCATCCGATGCTTTCTTTAAGTCATCGTACTGTGTGCTGACAAGAATATATTCGAGATCCTCCGCATTTCCCATGGACATCCCACTACCCAGAGAGCTCTGGCTTTCCAGACTGACCGAACAATCCGACCATTTCTGCATATCGCGTTTCCATTCCTTGAGCACCTGATCCGTCTTTCTGCCTCTGTCATCCTTTAAATATGCCGTCAGGGTCGCTCCGCTTCCGCCCATATTCATGGAAAGTCCGGAACTTCCGTAGGAGAGCATGTAGGAATCAAGATCCGGATCCTGAGTCACATAGTTCTCTGCTCTCTGGAGGATCTTATCGACCTCCTCGATCTTAAGACCCGGCTGGGTCTCAATCGTCACTGCGATCGTTCCCTGATCATCTGCCGGCATAAGCTCTGTCTTTAACTTTGTCGCAAGGAACAGGGAGAAGATCACAAGCACAACGGCGGTTCCCATGACCATCGCTTTTTTCTTTAAAAGCTTCTCCATCAGGGAACGGTATCCATTCTGCAGAGCTCTCATGATGCCGGAGGCCGGGGTATTTTCCTTCTCCTTCGGACGGTAGTACACGTAACAGAGCGGTACAAGCGTCATCGCGGAAATCAGGGACGCAATCATACAGAATACGATTGTGAAGCCTAACGGCTTGAACATCTGTCCGCTCATTCCGGAGATCAGAGCTAACGGGATAAATACGACACAGGTCGTAACGGTACCACCGATGATGGATTCCAGCACAGCTGCAGTACCATCGATTGCGGCTTTTCTCGTTTCAACAAAGCCACCGCCCTTATCCGTAAAGCGGAAGCAGCTTTCCAGAACTACGATTGAGTTATCAACCATCATTCCGACGCCGAGGACCAGACTCGACAGGGTGATGACGTTTAACGTAAAGCCCATGGTCTTCATGAGGATGAGGGCCGCTAAAATTGATACCGGGATGGAGGTTCCAACGATCAGGGATGCCTTGATATCCCCGAAGAACAGCCAGATGATGAACATCGCAATAATGACTGCCATGATCATGGTCTGGAATACGCTCTTTAAGGAATTGCTGATCTGATCACTGTAATCATTGACAACGACGTACTCCAGAGACGGATCCTGTGCTTTTAACGTTTGCATTGTCTCCTGGACTGCCTTGGAAACGGTAATGTGGTCGCTGTCCTGATTTTTCTTGACACCGATCGTCATCGTGTCTTTGCCGTCGTAACGTCCGATACTGTCCTTTGCCTCAACGGTATTGTAGATATTGGCAACATCTTCCATATAGATGATATTTCCGTTGCCCAGTGTGATCGGGATCTTCTTTAAAAGCTCCATCGTGTCAAAGGATGTTCCGGATGTCACGGAAAGATCCTTGTTTCCGACGGAGGTACTTCCGATCGGCATGGAAAAGTCCGCAGACTTTAAAGCCGCAATGATGGTATTCATGTTCACATGATACTGGCTTAATTTTTCCGGGATCAGCTCCGCCTTGATATAGGCCTCCTGACCACCGGATACGTCGACACTGGCTACGGAAGTCAGTTTTTCGATCTCTGGAACGATATCGTCATTTACATAGTTATAGAGGTTATCCACGCTGTCATTGTTGACCGCGAGGGTGATGGACGGCGTACTGTTGATATCCATCTCGATGATCGTCGGGGTATCGACATCATCCGGGAGATCCGACTTGATCCCATCCAGCTTTTTCTTTAAGTCATCGTAAGCTTTATCGATATCCTGGTCATAGTCATACTGGACCAGGACCATTCCGAAGTTTTCCGAAGACATGCTGGTGACGGAATCGACACCGGAAAGCGTTCCGATCTCATCCTCTATCTTACTGATCACAAGCTGATCCACGTCATCCGGGCTTGCTCCCGGGTAGACCGCGCTGACGATCAGCATCGGCATCTCCATTTCCGGGATCAGCTCAAGCTGGGATGAAAAGATCGAGCTGAGACCGAATACGATCAGGCAGAGCACAACAAGAACAGTTGTGACTGGCCGTTTTAAGACCTTTTTGGTAAGTCCCATGTTCCTTGTGCCTCCTTATTTTGCTGCCGTTTCCGCGGCTTCTGTAGTCTCTTCTGCTGTTGTCTCACTACTGTCTGTATCTCCTTCAGAGCTCTCCTCGCTGTCGGCTTCCGTTTCCTCGCCATCATCACTGCCCTGAATATTCACAGCGGCGCCGTCATAAAGCTCCTTGGACCAGCTTGTGATGACCTCGTCGTCGTAGGAAAGTCCGGAAACGATCTGAATCTTGTCAGAATCGATGAGTCCGTCTTCCACCGGAGTCTTTTTCGCCGTTGATGTCGCGGCATCATATGTATACACGTAAGCGTCTCCATTGCTGTAGTTCACACAGTCTGCCGGAACGACCATGACGTTGTCCGCCTTCTCCGCTGTCACATAAACCTTTACCATCGTTCCGCTGGCAAGTCCGTCCGCGTCCCCCAAGGTCGCTTTCACCTTGAAAAGTCCTGTGGACGCGTCCACCATGCTGCCGATCTCGGAGATCGCGCCGCTGTAATCCGTTCCGTTCTTCTCCACCGTCACAGGATCACCGATATTTAATCCCTTCATGACACGCTCCGACACGTTGAAGGTCAGTGTTTTTCCGCCTGCACCGGATACAACACCTGCGACAGAACCGCCCGCAGACATATCATGCACCTGCACGCCAAACTGCTCTAAGACACCGGCGATCGGCGCGGTAACGACCGTGTTCTCGCTCTGGGTATCATAGTTTAATTTTGCGGAATCATACTGGAGCTTCGCCATGGACAGACCGCTTACCGCCTGCTCGTAGGCCTGAGCGGAAATATCCCCGCTCTCGTAGAGCGCCTTCATCCTGTTTACAGATGTCTGGGCATCATTTAAGGATACCTGAGTCGTATTTAACGTGATCCTTGCCGCGTCTAACTGCTTGTTGTCGATGCGGAACAGCTTCTGTCCCTTCTGTACGGTATCGCCCTGATTTACATAAACCTCCAGTACTTCTCCGCTTCCCTTCGGGATAATGTATACCTGATCTGCCGGTTCCACGGTACCTGTCAGTCCTGTGGAAAGTTCAATATTTCCTGTCTCCGGTGTCTGGACGACGACGGTCGGGTTCGGAACGGCCTCGATCGGCTCTTCTTTTTTCGTAAATCTTGTGAACATCAGGACTCCAAATGCGCCGACGCATACAAGTCCGATTACGATCTTACCTGCTTTCTTCATGGTTCCTCCTCATTTTCTGCAACCTGTTGCTTTTTGATCTCTCCTGCGGATTCTTTTCTTTCTTCCGGTCCGCATGTTCTGTTTCGCGGGCAGCTTTTCTATTCCTTACCGCTGCTCCTCTTCCCTGCTGTCTGATCTATATGCACATATGCCATAGTGGAGCATACGGATATGGCGTTTGTAATACTCAGAAGCTTCCTCTTTCTTCTCCCCGTCACGGAAAAAGCGCTTGAGCGACATCATAAATACAACCATATGCATTTCGATCAGCTCATTTAAAGCCTCCCTGCTGATCGGCTCTTTGTCCTGATCGATATTTTCATATAATAGCTTCATAAAGCTCTGATTCTCCCGGCATACCTGCGGGTCATACTCCGGATCACCCCTGAAAATATCCATGAACTTTGCGCTCTTGATCAGATTCTGAAAAATATTGATCAGACCTGCCCGCTCCATAAGATCCAGTCCGCGGTCGAACACATTCTCAAGCATATCCCAAAGGTCGCCTCCGTTTTCCCGGAGCCGCTCGATATAGTTGTTAAAATGCTGTTCTGCCTGGGCGTAGATCAGCCACTTCAACAGATCCTGCTTATCTTCAAAATATGTATAAAAACTTCCTCTTGATATATTCGCGTCGTGAACGATCCGGTTGATCGACGC
>OODE01001695.1_pt1 | contig 13298 bp, 8 predicted proteins | sample 1671771 | NCBI WGS metagenome assembly OODE01 (sample SAMN06348191, study PRJEB24527) | human gut metagenome | biome: human gut; feature: ankylosing spondylitis patient; material: feces | host: Homo sapiens | place: China | collected 2015-10 | reverse complement strand
ACCAAGAAGACCTCCGTCCGCAAGGCAACGGCCGCCCGCAAGCGCCGCTAATCCGGACGATTAAAACTTAATCCTCAACGCAAAAGAGGGCGCTCAACCAGGCGTCCTCTTTTGCGTTGAACTTCTCTATTAAAAAGAGGGCTGGTTTACTACGACAAAATGGCTCCGGCCGACCACGGCTGGTAATCTACGAAATTGGCAACGCCTCTACCTGCGGTTTTAATATCACCAAAATGACCGTAGTTGAGATCATTCAATTTATCGTAGTAAACCGGGGTACTTTTGTTTGGCTACAAATAGTATCGGTATAGGCATTTTTGAATATCGCGATAATTTGAATGGTAAAACGATTTTCTAGGACAACCGTTCGCCGATGGTAAACGGATGTTGTTTATACAGCCTGTGTACAACAGATATACTTACATCCTGTGCGTAAAGCCCATGGCCCGCAGGCCGTGATTCTATTGAACTGGACCGTATTATGAGATTGATTCACAACAGCCGTCTGTCGCAGTTTCGTACTCCGTTTGGCGCTGTGACCACAGGAACTTCCGTTTCGCTCTCGGTGATTTTGGAGGATGCCGACCCCAACCAGGCAACGCTCACCCTGCGCACCTGGGTCGATGAAATCGGTGAGTCCCTGTATCCCATGACGCACGAGGGCGACGGCATATTTACCGTAGAGCTTGAGTGCACTGAGCCCTGTCTTATCTGGTACAGCTTTATCTGCAACATCGAGGGCCAGCCTGTGGTACGCCTGGGTGCACCGCAGGGTCGCACCGGTGGCGAGGGTGTGACCTACAACTACGCCGAGGTTCCGTCCTTCCAGATTACCGTCTACAAGCACCGAGAGAACCGTCCCACTTGGTACGAGCGCGGTATGGTCTACCAGATCTTCCCCGACCGCTATGCACGCGACGAAAACTGGCGCGAACGCACGCTTGCCGAAGTTGAAAAACCGCGCAACGGAATCCAGCGCCGCATGGTCGAGGACTGGAACGAACCGCCCGAGTACGAGCGTGCCGAAGACGGCTCCATCAAGACCTGGGATTTTTACGGCGGCTCGCTCAAGGGTATCCAAAATGACCTGCCCCGCATTGCCGAGCTAGGCTTTACGGCCATCTACCTCAACCCCATCTTTGAGGCCGCGAGTAACCACCGCTACGACACGGCCGACTACACCAAGATCGACCCGATCCTGGGCACCGAGCAGGACTTTACCGAGCTGTGCAAGGCAGCCGAGAAGCTGGGCATCTCCATCATCCTGGACGGCGTCTTCAACCACACGGGCGACGATTCGATCTACTTTAACCGCTACGGCAATTATCCCGGCGTCGGTGCTTGGCAAAGCGAGGACTCGCCGTGGCGCGATGCGTTTTACTTCCATGAAGACGGTTCGTATGACTGCTGGTGGGGCGTGGGCAACATGCCCGCCATCAACGAGAGCTCCGAACTGGTGCGCGAGCGGCTCCTGGGCAAGGACGGCGTGATCCGCAAATGGCTGCGCGCCGGTGCCCATGGTTGGCGCCTGGACGTGGCCGACGAGCTTTCGGACGACTTCCTGGCCCAGATCAAGAAGGCGGTACTTGCCGAAAAGCCCGACGCACTGTTGCTCGGCGAAGTCTGGGAAGACGCCTCCAACAAGATTAGCTACGGCCATCTGCGCCGCTACCTGCAGGGCTCCGAGCTGGACTCTGCCATGGATTACCCCTTCCGCGACATGGTCATCGGCTTTTTGATGGGCTACAAGAACGCCTACGAGGCCGCCGAGGATATCGAGACCCTGCGCGAGAACTACCCGAGCGAGGCATTGTCCTGCGCGCTCAATCTGCTTTCGAGCCACGACCGCCCGCGTATCATCTCGGTGCTCGGCGGTGGCCCCGACGAGTCGCAGCTGCCCGAGAGCGAGCGCAGCAAGTGGCGCCTGGACGAGAACGCGATGGGACTGGCCAAGAGCCGCTTTTGGCTCGCCACGCTTATGCAGATGACGTTCCCCGGCGTGCCTTCGATCTACTACGGCGACGAGTACGGCCTTGAGGGTCTGACCGATCCGGGCAATCGCCGCACGCTGCCGACCAAGGACCAACTGCACGACTTCGACACGCTGGCTATTGTCAAGAACGCCTCCGCCATGCGCCGCGCCCTGCCGTTTATGATCGATGGCGAGATCAAGGCCTTTGCGCTCAATGATGAGGTGCTTGCTTACAACCGTACGGACAAGGACGGCGAGTCTGCGACGGTTATCATCAACCGCAGCCTGCGCAATTCGCACCGCGTGACGATTCCGGCGCTCGGCGAATGCGCGAGTGACGTGATCAGCGGTCACGAATGCGAGATCCACAACGGTACGGTCACGCTCGATCTGTATCCGCTGGGCTCGTCGATCATCTATCACCATGCCGAGCAGCGCCTGCAGGAGCCGCTCGATCACGGCGCGGGCGTCGTTTGTCATATCACCTCGGTACCCACCGACGACGGCAAGCCCGGCACGATCGGCGCACCCACGCGTCGCTTTATCGACCATCTGGCCGCCATGGGCATGCGCTACTGGCAGGTCCTGCCCGTCAACCCAACGGACTTCTTCCGCTCCCCTTACGCCGGGCCTTCGGCCTTTGCGGGCAATATTGACCTGCTGCCCGAAAGCCAAGAGGAGCTGGCGGCCGACTTTGAGACTTGGAAGGCCCGTGGCGGCGAGGATGCAGACCCGCTCTACACGGCGTTTAAGCATCGCAACGCCGATTGGCTCGAGAAGTACTGCGTCTACATGGCCGTCAAGAAGTACTTTGAGGGCGAGTCGCGCCACGATTGGCCGGCAGATGTCGCGCGCTACAACGAGCATCTGATTGACGACAAACGTTTCCACGACGAGGCAGAGCTGCAGGCGTACATGCAGTACCGCTTTGACCTTGCCTGGTGCGAGCTCATGAACTATGCGCACAAGAAGGGCATCGAGGTCATCGGCGACATTCCCATGTACGTTTCGGACGATTCGGCCGACGCGTGGAGCGAGCCCGAAAACTTCTGGCTTTCCGATACCGGCAAGGCAATCGAGATCTCCGGTGCGCCGCCCGATAACTTTGCGCCCGAGGGCCAGGTGTGGGGCAACCCGACGTTCCGCTGGGACCACATGAAGCAGAACGGCTACCGCTGGTGGATGGACCGCCTGCGTCGCGCGTTCTCGCTCTACGACCGTGTGCGCCTGGACCACTTCCTGGGCTTCCACAGCTACTTTAGCATTCCCGCAGGCAAGGCCTGCGCCGACGGCCGCTGGCTGGCGGGTCCGGGCAAGGACCTGTTCCAAACCGCCTTTGACGAGCTGGGTCCGCTCAACTTTATCGCCGAGGACCTAGGCTACCTGACGCCCGGTGTTCGCGCCATGGCTTCGACCTGCGGCTTCCCCGGCATGGACGTGCTGGAGTTTAGCGATTACGACGTTCGCTGCGGCGTGCATCCAACGCCGGGCAAGATTCTATACACCTCGACGCACGATACGTCGACACTCGCCGGTTGGTGCACGCGCTCCTTTGCTGGCGGCGACGAGCCGAGCGGTGTTGAGGTGGCGGCCAAGCTGATGGGCGACGCGCTCGCAAGCAATGCTCCCCTGGTGATGATGCCGCTGCAGGATGTCCTGGGGCTTAGCGACGACGCGCGCATGAACGTGCCGGGTGTCGCCACGGGCAACTGGACCTGGCAGGCCGATGAGGCAGACGTTGCGGCCGCTGAGGGCAAAACTGCACAGCTCCTGCGCAACACCCATAGATTCTGGGGCGAAGCGTGATAAAACCCCCGATATAGGGTACAGTTACAGCTGTTTGAATTTATGCGGGCAGAGCGATCTGCCCGCTTTGTGCTGAAAAGGAAGTATTATGGCGCGCTACGATTACAAGTGCTCGAGTTGCGGCAACGTGTTTGAGGTTGAGCATCCCATGTCCGAGACCCCCGAGGTCGTGTGTCCGAGCTGCGGCGCTCCGGCGACAAAAACGTTCTCGGCAAGCGGCATCAAGTTTGAGGGCAGCGGCTTCTACAACACCGACCAGCGCAGCGGAGGCTCCAGCACCAACGCCACCAACGGCTGCTGCGCCAACTGCCCGCACAGCCACTAAGAACAACGCAGCCCCGCGACCGGCACCGATCGCGGGGCTGCTTCTTTAGCTACCCAGGTTTCCTTATGAGTTGCGGTGAAATAAGGACTGATTGGCGGCTAGAAGCCGCTATTCAATCCCTATTTCACCGCAACTTAGTCGTTACTTGCGGACCAGGCGGGCGCAGAAGTGGCCGTCGTAGGAGTCGGCGTTTACCGGCACGCTTTGGAAAAGGCCACGATCGTTTTGACGGACGGCCACCAGCTTCTTGGCCTGTGCGAAATCGGGCAGCTGCAGAATCTGGGCTTCGGAGAACGGTGCCACGGTAAAGCCGGCGCCCTCGGGAGAAGCCAGGAAGGCATCCACGACCTGCGTGTTCTCTTCATCAAAAACCGAGCAGGTAGCATAGATAAGTTCACCACCGGCAGCCACGCGCGCGGCTGCTTCCTTGAGCATCGTCAGCTGCAGACGGGGCAGCTCAGTCGTAACGTCGTTCTCGGTCAGACGCCACGGAATCTCGGGGTGGCGGCGCATGGTGCCGGTGCCAGAGCACGGCGCATCGATAAAGACCGTGTCGAACAGGGCGGGTTCGCCAAGCATCGCGTCAAAGGACGTAAGCACCTCATTGAGCTCGCAGGCATCGCCCGACACCGTACGAACACCTGAGATACCCGCCTTGTGCAGGCGCGCGAGATTCTGATCGCACTTACGATCGTGCAGATCGAGCGCAGTATGCTGACGCTCGTACCCGGCACGCTTGGCCTGGCACATCATCACGTAGGTCTTGGTGCCGCGACCGGCGCCAATCTCCAGGCAACGACCGGGACGTGTCGCGGCAGTAGCGATAAGCTGAGCGTTGAGGTCCGAGGCAACCGCGGCAGCACGCTCAAACACGCCCGATGCAACCGCGACCTGCGCATCGACCGGAGCATGGCAGCCCGGGAAGACAGGAGCGACGAGCTGCGAGATATACGGGTCGGGTTTGGTCGCAAACGCGTTCTCATGCAGGGCCAGCGGCGCGGGGGCCAGATTGCCGGCGAAGTTCAGCGCGCCCTCGGGCGTATCGAACGAGGCAATAATTCGAGCGCACAGCCAGCGCGGCAGACCCATCAGGCGCGACAGACGAACCAAGCGTCGCTCAGACTCACCCACATCGGACGCCGTGGCAAAGTCCTCAACGTTGTCCGCAACCTTATGCAGCACGGCGTTCGCCAGACCGGCGGCCGATTTAGCACCGCTGCGAACCAGCTCAACGCCCTGGCTCACGGCAACGCGACCCGGGGTATGCAGGTAGAGCATCTCGAAGGCCGAGATGCGAAGCGCCATGCGAACGCGCGGCGCGACCTTTTTGGGCTTATCCAAAAATTGATCGAGCAACTCATCCAAAATACCCTGCGTGGCGGCAACACCAAGCGCCAAACGGGCGGCAAAAGCAGAATCGCGCTGGTCAATGGCCTTGGCGGAAGCACGTGAAGACAACACGTCACGTGCGTACATACCGCGACGATCGGCCTCCATCAACACATCGAGCGCAAGCTTGCGCGCGGGAGACAACTTGCTCATGACAGTACACCCCACCTAAGTTCGGCACCCTGCAGGCCGGCAGCCCAGGCAGAGGCAGCCATTGCACGCTTGCCATCGGGCTTAACCTCGAGCAGTTCAACAGCGCCATCAGAAAGGCCCAGGTAGACACGCTTGGCCTTAACGAGAACCTGACCCTCGCCAAGCGACACATCGGAAAGCGCAGCATCGAGCACGCGAACCATCTTGCCGGCAATCACGCAACGGGCAGGCGCGGTATCGGACGAAGCGAGCACATGGCGCACGCAATCGAGCGCCGCCATCTGCGGATCCAGACGCATCTCCTGCTTGGAAATCTTGGCAGCATGAGTGACGAGCGACTCATCCTGCTCAGTCCACACGGCGGTGCCATCAGCAAGCGAAGGAAGCGTATCGGCAAGCAATTTGCCGCCAAGCTCAGCAAGCTCCATGGTCAGCGCCTCAGCATGCTTACCGGCAACCGACGTCGAGGCCTGCGCGCAATAAGCACCAGTATCAACGCCATGCCCAATGCGCATAATAGAAACGCCAGCAACCTCGTCACCAGCAAGAATCGCACGCTGAATGGGAGCAGCGCCACGCCAACGAGGCAACAGCGAAGCATGAACATTCACAATACCAAGCGGCGCCATATGCAGCACCTCATCAGGCAAAATGCAGCCATAGGCAGCCACACAGAAAATATCAGCCTGCGCAGCCTGGAGCGCCTCAACAACCTCAGGCGTCATGCGATTTGCCTCAATAACCGGCAACCCCAGCTCAAGCGCCTTGGCCTTAACAGGAGAAGGCTCAAGCTTCTTACCACGCCCACGAACAGCATCGGGACGAGTAATAACAAGCGCAATCTCGTTCCCAGCCTCAACAAGCGAAGTCAGCGAAGGCACAGCAAAATCAGGCGTACCCATAAACACAATACGCATAAAGAACGTCTCCCCTCAACCAAAGCCGAGACGGCTACAAACAACAGCGGAAAGCCAAGTACCCAGCCCATCCGCAATAACAATTCAACAAGAACAAATATACCCAAAACCAAAGAAAGAGCCGCAATAAAAGCAGCTCTCTCTCAACAAAGACTATCAGCGAAGACGCCCCTCCCTGGCCCGACGGCACCCGGGCGAAAAGGAGCACGAAAACGCAGTCCCCTTCCGCCGCAGGGCTTAGGTTATTGCTCCACGCGCAGTTCCGCACGAGCCGAAAGTGCCTTCTGGCGCTTTCGTGCGAGCTCAGGACTGTCTAAGCATGGAATGTCCCCTCCGAGCGTTTTGGGCCGCGGCGCGAATTCTCCCATCTACCTCACCCGCTTCTTCAACATGAGCGCGATAACCACCGGCGCGCCGAAGATGGCGGTGACAGCGCTGATGGAAAGTTCGACGGGAGAGAACAGTGTGCGCGCGATCAAATCGCAGCCCGCGCAGAAGATGGCGCCTCCCAAGAAGCACGCAGGAATCACGCGGATGGGCTTCGACGACTTTAGCGCCGACTTCACGAGATGCGGAACCGCAATGCCTACGAACGACACCGGACCAGCGAACGCGGTCACGCAGGCGGAGAGCATGCTCGCTAGAAGGACGAGCGCCACGCGGAAGCGTGCGACGTTCACGCCGACGCTTTTCGCGTAGGCTTCTCCCAGCTGGAAGGCGGAAAGGGGCTTCGATATCGCGAATACGCATGCGCTTACGGTGATCACCACGACCGTGATGACCGCGACGTCGTCCCAGCTCGAACCCGAGAAGCTACCCAAAGACCAGTTGTGCAGGTTCACGATGGACTGGTCGTCGGCGAAGGCGATGAGGAAGTTCGTCGCCGCCGAGCAGATGTATCCCACCATGACGCCCGCCACGATGAGCATGGCCATGGAACTTATGCGCCGTGCAATGAGGAGCACGAAACCGATGGTGATAAGCGAGCCCAGAAACGCTGCGGCCACCATGGCCGGCGAGGACATGGCCTGGTTTGCGCCCAGAAGTACGATCATCGTAAGCGCGACGACGAACTTTGCGCCCGAGGAGACGCCCAAGATGAACGGGTCGGCGATGGGGTTGTTGAAAAACGTCTGCAGCAGGAACCCGGAGAGCGAAAGTGCCCCGCCGAGAAGCACGGCTGAAAGTACGCGCGGCAGTCGAATCTCCCAGATGACCTGGCTTTCCATGGAATTGGCCGCGCCGCCTGAAAGGATGCCGGGGATGTGGTCTGCGGGCACGAGCACGCTCCCGATGCACAGGTTGGTCCCGACGAGCACGATGAGGGCAACAGCGAGCAGCGCCGTCACGACGCGACACCGCGCGGCGCGCCCCGATTCGTCGTATGCCATGGAAAGTCGGCTTCTCATGGTGCTAGCCGAGCTTCCTCAGATAATGGAAGTCGCTCGTGTCATCGCCGGTGAACGCCCCGTGCAGCTCGTCGATAATGTCGGCGGTAGAAGTCATCTGCTGGTACATGTCGGCGCTTGTGACCCAGACGTTGCCGTTCTTCACGGCTTTGAACTGCGACAATAGCGCGTTTTTGCCTACGAAGTCGTTCAAGGTGGCAACCGATTCGTCGATGGTGCCGTTGTAGACGATGATGTCGGCATCCTTCGCTGTCGCGTAGAAGCGCTCCATTTCGAGCGTTACTGACGAACCTGACGTCGACGCCGTCTGCGCGTCATCGAGCGCGTAGCTGCCGCCTGCAAGCTCGATCATCTGCGCCACGTAGTCGCCCGCCCGCCGCGTGACGGCGGCCCCGTTCGAGTTAATGTAGAAATACGCCACGGTTTTACCTGACGACGCGAGCCCCGACGTTTGCTCGACGCGGGCCTTCTGCTCGTTGAACAGGTGCGTGGCCTCGTCTTCCTTGTCGAACAGGACGCCGAAAAGCTTAATCCACTCGACGCGCCCGAGTGCTTTGGGCTCGCTCGACGACTGTTCGGTGAGCACGACGAGCCCGAGCTTCTGCAGCTTTTCCTTCACATCGGGCGAGTGGTTGATCATGGTGTTCTCGATGGCGAGCGTGCAGCCCGAGGCCGATATTCGCTCGTAGTCGGGCGCGCTGTACTTGCCGCCGTAGGCGATCGCCCCACTTTCGAGCGCGCTTTTGAAGCCCGCGACCGAGCAATCGTCGGCTTTCGTGCCCGACATTAAGATATTGTCGTTCGCATCGAGCGCGTCGACCAGGCACATCGTCGCCGACGACACGAGGTACACCTTGTCGGCGGGGCGCCTTATGACCGCGATGTCGGAGCTTAACCCATCAGGTACCTTCGCATCTTGCGGCACCACGAGGAAGCGCTCCCCGTTCGAAACGCAGATAAGCCGCAGGCCGCCTTCGAACTCGTCGACAGTGAAGTGCTCGGCGTATTCAAGCTGAAGCGCTCCCGTCGGCTCCCAGCCGCAGCCCAAATCGGCGTTGTGGAAGTCGGCCGCGGCGCTTGAAGCCGTTCCCGCAGGGGAGCCGCCGCTTGCATCGTCGCCCGATTTCTCCTTCATGGTGGATGAGTCGAAGTGGAGCGTGTAGTCGATGGTGTGCGGCGTCGACATGGCGACGGTCTCAGCCGACACGGCGATGTCCTCGTCGAGCGTGACGGGTATCTCGAACGTGGAGTTGCCGCCGTCGTTTACGGGCGCGTAGTCCACGCCGTCGACGGTCATCTTGTCGTAGTTCGAACTCGACCAGGTGATGGTCGCGGTGTAGGTGTCGCCATCCTTCACAATTGTGGTGGGTGAGGCGATGCTTGCGCGCCCTGACCCGCCGGAAAGCGAGACGCTCACCGTGTATTCCTGAGAGCCCGCCGTGCCACCGGTCGCGTTCGGGCTCGCACTGCACCCCGCGAAGGGAAGCGCGAGCAGGGCGACGAGAACGCAGGCGATCGCGCGCGCCGCGATGCTGTGGAGCTTCCTGTTTTCCCCCTTGGGAAGAATCGACCGCATGGCGTTACTTCAGTGCGTCGGCGCGCAGATCGACGCCGGCGGATTCGAACACAAGTGTGCGGTCGTACCACTGCTCTTTTCTAATACTCCACGCGGCACAGGCGGTGTCCTCGTCGAGCGCATCAACGGGCACGTCGTAGGTGTACTTGCCTTCCGCGTTTTCCACATAGGGGATGAAGTCGGCCTCGCTCGCGGCGGCAGCCTCGTCGCCCGTGCCCATGAAGAGCTTGCCGTAGCCCGTGCCGGAAAGCGTCATCACGCAGTGCATGGAGCCGTTTTCCACGATGAGCTGGGCGTCCACGATCCTGAACATGTTCGAGCTGGAATCTACGGTGATTGGATAGGTGCCGTCGGCCACCTTGTCGGCGGTGATGGGGGCAGCGCTTGCGCCCGCGGGCGCATCGGCCGCCTGTTCGGTCTTTTCCTGGGAATCGGCATCGCTTGCCTTTGCGCTGTCGATTGAATTTCCGGCGCAGCCGGCGAGCGAGAACGCGCAAAGCGCCGCCGACAGGGCGAAGACGAGGGTTTTCTTCAACATGGCATGCGTCGTCAGTCGGGGAAAGGCGCATGCCCGTTGCACGGGGACGCGACCGGCGCCCCCGTGCGCGGCGAGTTTACAGCTTGGCGATGGCGTCGTCCACGTGCGAGACGTAGATGTCGTCGACCGCGACGTTCTGTCCCAGACCCTGGAGCAGGCACGTCACTTCGAAGCCGGCGGCCACGAACTTCGCAGCCCAGCTGTCGGGGTCGGTCTCGTCTGCCATGTCGTTGTTCGCGTGGTCGCCCGCGACCACCATGAACGGCGCGAGCACGGCCTTCTTGTAGCCTGCGGCGCTCGCGGCGGCGATAACATCCTCGCAGGTCGGTTCAGCCTCGACGGTGCCGACGAAGAACTGCGTCAAACCCTCGTTCTTGAACACTTCCTGCATCTTGGCATAGTCGGCGTTGGAATCGGCTTCGGTGCCGTGGCCCATGAGGCACAGCGCCGTCTCGCCGTCGTCGAAGGACGCCATGTTCTCCTTAATGGCTGCGGCCACCTTTTTGTAGTCGTCGTCGGAGGTGAGCAGCGGGTCGCCGAGCGAGATCTTGTCGAACTTGTCGGCGTACTTGTCGAGCTCGTCTTTCACGTCGGCGTATTCCAGGCCAGCCATGAGATGCGTCGGCTGCACGACGATTTCCTTCACGCCGTCTTCCACGCAGCGGTCAAGCGCCTCGGTCATGTTGTCGATCGTGATGCCGTCGCGCTTCTTCAGCTTGTCGATGATGATCTGCGCGGTGAAGGCGCGGCGGATGTCGTAGTCCTGCCAGTACTTCTCGCGGATAGCGTCTTCGATGGCGCCGATGGTGATGTGGCGCGAGTCGTTGTAGCTCGTGCCGAAGCTCGTGACGAGGATGACCGGCTTCACGGCCTTCTCCTTTTCGCTCGATTTCTCGGAACTTGCGGAGGTGCTGGAGCAGCCCGCGAGCGTGATTCCGGCGAGCGCGACGGCTCCGGTTGCTGCGGCGCCCATGAAGCTGCGGCGTGACATCTGGTCGGACATGGTTTTTCCTTTCCTCGGTTTGCCGGTCCCCCGGCGACAGTTGCTTGTCGGCACAAGCGAAAGAAAAGCGCACCCCTCGGGGTTCACAAGGAGCTAACGCCACGGCGATGCCGTGAGGAAAAGGCGAAGCAGTCTGGCTTGGGGCGCGAGGCGGTTCGCCCGCGCGTCCTATACAGTAATGTCCCTTGCCCAGGATTCCCACCTGGTTCCCTCCGCAAGCCAGCGCGGGCTGTGCGGACGCCGCGCCGGTCATTTCCTTTTATCCGATTGTCATATGCTCGTTGCCGAAACTTTTACTATGATAGTGGGCACTTGTGAACGTGTCAAAGCCAGGGCGGGCGGCATTGCGCCTCCTGCCTGCGTATTTGCGCCGATTGCCGCCGCAGGCGCCGTGTTTTGCCCGCTGCGCGAAGGGCGGCGTAAACGGTTGCGATGAGAAACGGGAAGGGAAGGCTCGGATGATTCATATCGTTGGCGCAGGCTCGGGCGCCGCCGACCTTATCACGCTGCGCGGGGCTCGTCTTCTGCGCGCGGCCGACGTGGTCGTTTGGGCGGGGAGCCTTGTGAACCCCGAGCTGCTCGCCGAGTGCAAGGAATCCTGCATCGTCTACGACAGCGCGCACATGACCTTGGAGGAAGTGCTCGACGTGATGTGCGCGGCGGATGCGCGGGGCGAGGAAGTTGTGCGCCTGCACACGGGCGACCCGTGCCTGTACGGCGCCATTCAGGAGCAGATGGACGCACTCGACGCGCGCGGCGTGGACTACGAGGTGGTGCCCGGCGTGTCGAGCTTTTGCGGTGCCGCGGCGGCGCTTCGCCAGGAATATACGCTGCCGGGAATCAGCCAGTCGGTCGTGATCACGCGGCTTTCCGGGCGCACCCCCATGCCCGCGGGCGAGGGCATGCGCACCATGGCGGAAAGCGGCTCGACTATGGTCATCTTCCTGAGCTCGGGTATGCTCGCCGAGCTTTCCGCCGAGCTTTTGGCCGCGGGCCGCAGCTCCGACGAGCCGGCGGCGCTCGTGTACAAGGCGACCTGGCCTGAGGAGCGCGTGGTGCGATGCACAGTGGACACGCTCGCCGATGCGGGCGCGCGAGAGGGCATCGACCGCACGGCGCTCGTGGTGGTGGGCCGCGTGCTCGGAGCTCGTGGCGGGTTTGCGCACAACGGCGCGCAAGCGGAGTCGTACGAGCGCAGCAAGCTTTACGACCCTTCGTTTGCCACGGGGTATCGGAAGGCGAGCAGCTAGCGTGGCCTTCGAGCACTACATATATACCGGGACGACCCGCCTGCGCTGCGGCTACACCACGGGGAGCTGCGCCGCGCTCGCGGCGAAGGCGGCCTGCGAGATGCTCTTGTCACGAAAGCCCGTCGGCCGCGTGTCGATCGTCACCCCCGGCGGGCTGCCCGTCGAGACGGACGTGGTCGACGCATGCATCGGCGAGGGGTGCGCCCAGTGCGCCGTGCGAAAGGACGCAGGCGACGATGCCGATGTGACCGACGGCGTACTCGTGTACGCGCGCGTGGAACATGCGGGGTCGGGCACGGGCGCTGCGGGCATCGGAAGTTTCCGTCGATGGCGGCGTGGGCGTGGGGCGCGTGACATTGCCCGGGCTCGAACAGCCGGTGGGGGCGGCCGCCATCAACGCGACGCCGCGCGCGATGATCACTTCGGCGGTGCGCGAGGTGTGCGCCGCGCACGGCTTTTCTGGAAATATTGCTGTGACGATTTCGGTACCCGAGGGTGTTGCCCTTGCCGAAAAGACCTTCAACCCGCACCTGGGGATAGAGGACGGCATCTCCATCCTGGGCACGACGGGCATCGTCGAGCCGCGCAGCCTCGCTGCCTTGCGCGACAGCATCGAGCTCGAGATCCGGCAGCATGCGGCTATGGGGCGGCGCGGAGTCGTGCTCACGCCCGGCAACTACGGCGCGCAGTTCATCTCGGGGCATTTCCACCTAAACGGTGCGCCGGTGGTCTTCATCTCCAACTTTGTGGGCGATGCGATTGATTGCTGCGTTCGCGAGGGATTTACCAATGTCCTTCTTGTGGGACACATCGGCAAGCTGGTGAAGGTCGCGGGCGGCATCATGGACACCCATTCGCGTACCGCCGACTGCCGCGCGGAGATTCTTGCCGCCCACGCGGCCTTGGCCGGCGCGGGCGCGAAGACCGTGCGCGAGATCATGGAGTACGAGGTCGAGCATG
>OODE01001679.1_pt1 | contig 13423 bp, 10 predicted proteins | sample 1671771 | NCBI WGS metagenome assembly OODE01 (sample SAMN06348191, study PRJEB24527) | human gut metagenome | biome: human gut; feature: ankylosing spondylitis patient; material: feces | host: Homo sapiens | place: China | collected 2015-10 | reverse complement strand
GAAGACTGGCAGAACCGGCCACTGGACGAGGTCTATCCCATTCTCTACATTGATGCAATCCATTATTCTGTAAGGGATAATGGCGTGATCCGAAAGCTTGCTGCTTATCCAATGCGTCGTAAAACCCCTTGCTGTGGGGAGTGTCAAATGGAAGAAGTATACCGGAAAAGAAGAAGGATAATACGGAAAATCTGAAAAGATAAAAACTACTCTTTATGAAGCGTATTCTCATAGTGACAGATCACTGGATGATATCCTGGCGTTTATTGAAGGAAGAGATGATGATATTGACAGAAATACTCCGGGGAAAAATAAAAATCCCCGGAGTATTTTTACGTGTTTCTATCTAAAAGCACCATCAAAAATCATATCAGCAAATCTTACATTCCGGTCACTCACCGCACCAGACAATTCAAACATTCCTTTAGTACCATCTGTGACAATCAAAGTCAAGGTATTTTCATGAAAATAGAATTTCCATGTTTGTGAATGCCCGGTTTCCTGCCAGCATATAGTCAAAATAAGGGTACTCTGGTCTACCCAACTGTGATGGGCAGCATATTTCCAAATACGGTTTCTCTGTTCGTCTCCAATAAGTGGGCTATTTGACGGAATTTCAATTGCATATGTGGTTTCTCCAAATAAATCAACAGTACAGGAACTGTGAATAGTCTGTATTTCATCGATTACAAACTCCATACGGCTGTTGCCAATTTCAAAGCGAAGAGTATGTTTTTCATCTGATGTACGACTGCGTAAATCAAATTCTTTTCCCTGAAGCATATGCATTAGATAAGAAGCACTCGGCGAATATACAATAGGAGTTTCCCACTGGTTCATTACGTTTTTCATGTATTGGTAACACCATGCATCACGAGGTTTCGGCTGCTCAGTTATGTTATTAAGGATATACTTTTCAATCAGAGGGAAAATTCTGCTTCCATCCGTTTCTTCAGCAGTAGTTGTAATAACCATATCCATTTTCGGAAATACCATGCAATACTGGCCAAATGCTCCATCAGCACGATAGCTCCCCGGACTGTTCTCCCAAATTTGATATCCATAGTGGCGGCCCCATCCGGCACATCCCTGCACGTTTGTGGAAATGTGGGGGTATGATGCCTCCGTAACCCATTCTTCCGTGAGAATGCGTATGCCATTGTAAACACCTTTATGTAAGTACAAAAGTCCCAGCTTTGTGAGATCACGTGGAGCAATCAAAAGCCCCCATGCTCCAGTGTTAACATCTCCATGTTTATCCCAACTGACATCTGTAATCTCCAGAGGAGCAAATAGATGCTTCTGTAGCCAATCTTTCAGGCACATGCCAGTCACACGGCTGATAAGTTCTGACAGCATATAAGTTCCTCCGGAATTATAGACAAAATGAGTTCCTGGCTCATATACTATTTTTCTGGTAAAAAAGATTTCCGGCCAGGGTCTTATGCCATTGCACATATCTCCCACTGTATCCACGCCATGACCCGTACTCATAGTCAAAAGATGGCAAATTTTTATGGTACGGGCTGCATCATCCATGTCCAAATCTCGACATTCCGGAAAATAATCAAGAACGAAATCATCTACCCGCAACAAACCTTCTTTTACCGCAATCCCTATAGCCGTGGATGTAAATGTTTTGCTTACGGAATATACCAATCTTTTATCAAGTGCACAAAACGGATATTTGGAAACTTCTGCTATCGCTTTATCATGGCGAACAATATGAAGAGTCCGCAATTTATAATTTATTTCATCACATTCTTTCAGAAACTGGGCAATAGCTACAGAGGAAATGCCTACATCTTCAGGAATATAAAATTTATTGAATAATTGTGTCATTAGAATTCTCTCCTTTATTGAGTATTTCTCAATTTTATAACTTCTTCATCTGCATTCATAAAGTTACTAATCAAAACTAACAAAATGCTACAGACCAAAGGAACGACTGCATATCCGCATCTTTCAGCAAACAGGGTGACAGAAGATTGTGCAATGCCATTATTTGCAGCCTGAGCGTCATATTTACCCAGAGACAAAGTGTGTGTCCGGTCAATGATAAAACCGCTTAAAAATTCTGTCACTGCGTTGATAATACGTCCGGCAGACATCATAAAAGCAATAAACGACATGGACAACAGCAGATTGTCGGTCAGATACAGTGTTAAAAAGAACCAAGAATACCACCCAGACAATTAGCTCCACAGCCAAAAAGTGCGTATCCAAACATTTGAGATTTTGCAATCTCTCCATTATTCTTATCTCTCATTGTGATAATCCTCCAAGATTATTTTAAGTTTTTTACGCGCGCTTTTACTTATCTGAAAGATATCATAGATAGTATATTGTAAGATATAGGAAAATTAACCTTTGAATTTAGTAATATTGACCAGTCATTTTTATAAATGATATGGGTGTCAAAACACTCGTTTTATAGTAACTCATTAACTAACGTACCTTTTGCCCCCCCTAATCATAAAATGGATTTTTTGTTATCATTTTTCTATAATTTCCAGGGGTTTTCGAATAATATTTTTTAAACTGAGCGATAAAACTTCCCTCATCCGAAAAGCCCACCTCCTGAGCGATTTCAGAGATCCGTGTGTTTGTGTCCTTAAGCAATTGTTCTGCATGAATAACCCTGCACTGTGTCACATACTGATTAAATGTCATACCTGTATTTTTTTTGAATAAACGGCAAAAATATTCCTTGGAGAAGAAAAAACGTTCTGCTACTTCACTGGTCTTGAGATTGCTGCTGTAGTTTTCATGAACATAATTAAGAACATGTTCAAAACGCTGAAAACTTTCCGAACTTGTCGCTTCGAACTTTTCCCGTTTCATACAACATTCTGTTGCAAGAATATACACAATTTCACAAATTTGTTTGATTGCATAAATATTCATATATGCTGCATCTTGTGTTTTACATTTCTTATTCATTTCTTCAAGAAGTAACTGTATCTTCCGTTCTGCCATATTGTTAAGAATAAAGTAACAGTTATCATAATCTGGAATCACTTTTTTTAGAAAATCGTAGCTGATTTGTATCGTAACCCCTGTAACGCAGATCCCGCCCTGTGGAAAAAAAGGGATAGACGAATGGACTTCTCTGCTGTTTATCACAACAACATGTGAAGGCGTTACATCTTCAATTCTTCCATTTATAAAGAAGCGGGAAGAGCCTTCAAAAACCGTATTTATTTCCAACTCTTGATGCCAGTGACTTTTTATGATTGCACTGTCCGCCCGGGTATGGCGAATCAATCGTCCAGGAACGATTCCGTTTAGTTTTACTTTTTCATAAATTCCATAATCTTTCATTCGTTATGCCTCCCTGTCTGGATTTCAATCAAATAGGAGAGAGTGATTATTTTCCGTCATCAATAAACGTAGTACGCATTTCTGTATCCCATAGAGATATGTGTAGTATTCTCATTGCGAGAACTCATGTAAAGTATATCAGATTAATTTAAAAATGTCTAATAAGTATGATATGGGTGTCAAAACACTCGTTTTATAGTAACTCATTAACTAACGTACCTTGAAAATTTCATATAAGACAACAAATATTTCATATTAGTAGTGTTTTCCATTAACATACATTCAGATTCTTTGTTACTTTTTTAGCTGTTTGCTGAAAGTAAGGCGCACTGATCCCGGTGAGGGCAGTTCTCACACTTATTGCGTGGAAATGAGATCCGGCATTGCCCTGTCTGCTTGATATAGCTGCAGCTTTTCGGGGCATTTCCGGCAGGACAGCTGATAACCCTGGTCCCTTCTTCTGTGAATAAGAAATTATTCATTCTTAGCAAAAGACATAGGATCACCTCACAAATAATCTGAGATCATGATACCATTTCCTGACATAAATTTATTGTTTTATATGAAATTTTCAAGGTTCGCACGGGTGTACCTTTTTTTACAAAAATGATTAGTCAATATTTCTAAATTTAAAGGTTAATTCTCCTGTATCTTCCAATATACTATCCATGATATCTTTTAGATAAGTAAAAAACGCGCGTGAAAATCTAAAATAATTTTGGAGAGTTATTGCAATGAGAGACAAATAATAGAGGTATTGTAAAATCTCAAATGTTTGGCCTTATAGTAGGACTTTCTAAGAATATAGGGAGGAATAACATGAAAAGGAAGAAAATTTTAGCTCTGCTTATGGTAGCAGCACTCTGCGTTGGAACAGTGGCAGGATGTGGCTCCAAGGATACGGAAAGCAGTAAGAGCGAAAGCAGCAAGAATGAAAACAGCGAGAGCAGTACTGGGGACAGTAAGGATGATTTGTCACCTATAACTTTCAAGTACTACAATGCAGACGGAAAAAATGGTAACTGGGAAAATCCTGTTGCTCAGGCGATTACTGAAGCCACAGGTGTGACTTTGGATATTTCCTATCCGGTATCCAGTACAGGCGATCCTGACGAGGATATATCTTTGATGATTGCTGAGGACAAATATCCAGATATGATTTATGCTAAGCAAAGTGTAAACAGTCTGTATGAGGCAGGTGCACTTATTGATATGACAGATCTGATCGAGGAATATGGTCCAAATATTAAAAAAATGTACGGCGATGAGTTTGAAAAGCTGAAATGGGGTTCTGGAGATGAAGGAATATATCAGCTTTCTTATGCTGGTGTAGGATACCAGATTTTGGCAACCGGAGGAAACTGCCAGATACAGTACGCAGCTCTTAAGGAAAATAATTATGAATATCCTAAGACTCTGGAGGAGTATGAAGCCCTGATCAAGCAGTACCTGGCAGCACATCCTAAAACCGATGATGGTCTGGATACCATTGGTATTTCCATGAGTGCTGCTGACTGGCACTGGCTCATTACACTCAGTAATCCCGCTGGATTTATTGCTGATGGTGCACCGGATAACGGTTCCTGGCTTGTTGATGATAACTATAACTGCATTTACAAGCATGTGAGTGATAAAGAAAAAGAATATTTCAGATGGCTGAGTCGTATGTATGATGAGGGAATTCTGGATCCAAACTTTGCAACACAGACAGATGACGATTACATTGCAAAGCTTGCCAGCGGACGTGTTGTAGCTATTACTGATGCACTTTGGCATTATGGACAGGCGGAAGCAACATTGAAAGCAGAAGGAAAACTGGATAAAACATATTGTCCGCTTCCTGTGACAATTGATGCTGAGACGAAGGCACCCACACTGATGTATCAGGGTCTTCAGGTTGGATACGGACTGGCAATCACAAAGGACTGTGAGGATCCGGTTCGTGCAATTAAATTCCTTGATTATCTCTGCTCCGATGAGGGTGCAGTACTTTACAAATGGGGTGTTGAAGGAGAAAACTATTTTGTAGATGAGAATGGAATGAGATATCGTACGGAAGAAGAGATTGCAAAAGCAAGTTCTGATCCGGATTACGGAAAAAATACTGGTATTGGCAATTATACGGGATTTCCGATTTATGGAGACGGTGCAGTGGATGAAAATGGTAATCCTTACACACCTGTTACGAGAGAATCTGTAATTGCAGAGTATAACGAGGAGCAGAAGGCAGCTTGTGAAGCATGGAATGTAGAGATGCTGACCGATATCTTCCCGCAGCCAGATGAATTCGAAACACCGCCGTATTCCCCACTTTGGGCATATGCGACACCGCAGGAGATTACGAACAATGTGGAAATTCTGAATGAGATTGCATGGCCGGGACTGATTAAGTGCGTAACAGAAAGTGTAGATAATTTTGATGCAAACTGGGATAAGCTGATTGCGGATTATGAGGCTAATGGATTGGAAGAAACAGAACAGATGATGACAGATTTCCTGGCAGAAAAAATTTCATAAACAAAAATATGGAAACTGATAAAGGGACCTGATTCGTAAGGAGTCAGGTTCTTTTCATAAATGGATAAGAGGGGAATAGAAATGAAAGGCAGGGAAAAAATATGAAAAGTAATACGATATATCCGCCGATGTCCGAACGTGAGATCAGCGGTGCTGCAATATCGAGAGAGGCGGCGACGCAGGGAATGGTACTTTTAAAAAACATAAATGGGGTTCTTCCGTTAAAGGGCAGGGGAAAGATTGCCTTGTTTGGAAACGGAGCTGCCAGAACAATCCGCGGCGGAACGGGATCGGGAGATCCTTTTAACGGCGGTCTTTCCGGCGGTGGTGATCAGGATGTGGATCAGTCTCTGCGTTATCATATTAATATTCTGAATGCTATGGAAACAGAAGGTTTTGAGATTGTGAACCGGGAACAGCAGATGGCGTGGGCCAGATGCTATGATCTGGCCAAAAGAGAGATGAAGGACCAGGTCATGAGTGTTTTTGCGTTTCCGGAGGAACCGCTGACAACAGAAAAACTGGAAGAATATGCAAAAGAAACAGAAACTGCTATTTGTGTCATTTCGAGAAATTCCGGTGAGGGAAATGATCGTTTCATGAAAAAAGAAGTATCCATTGGGGATAAAAAGTATGAAATTGGAGATTACAGGCTTTCTGCAGTGGAGATGGATAATCTTAAAAAGCTGCGGTCAGCTTTTTCTTCATTGATACTGGTGCTGAATGTTCCGGGCTCCATATCGGTGCAGGATCTGGAGGCGGCTTGTGCGGATGCTATTCTTCTCATGGGGCAGGCAGGACAGGAGGGAGGAGCCGCCGTTACCGATATTCTCACAGGTAAGGCAACACCGTCAGGAAAGCTGACCGCAACCTGGGCAAAAAAATATGAAGATTATCCTACGGCAGGCAATTTCCTTCAGGATTTTAATAAGGCAGTATATACGGAAGGAATTTATGTAGGTTATCGTTACTTTGATACATTTAATGTTGAGCCGGGTTATCCTTTTGGTTATGGAATCTCCTATACGACATTTGCATTGGGAAATCTGGAGGCATCGCTGGATGAGGATACACTGGTTCTTGGCGTAACAGTAGAAAATACAGGAGCGTTTGCCGGACGTGAAGTTGTGCAGGTATATGTTTCTGCACCGGTATCGGAGATGGATATGCCGGAACAGGAGCTGAAAGGTTTCCAAAAAACGATGTTACTGGCACCGGGCGAAAAGGAAGATATCAAAATCCGCATACCGCTGCGTAATCTTGCATCTTATAGTGAAAATGCAGGAGGTTATATTCTGTCAAAAGGAGATTATGGAGTGCGTATCGGTACTTCTTCCAGAGATACAAAACCGGTGTGCAAGATTCGGCTGGAACAAACTGCTTTGACAGAACAGGTATTGGTGGAGCTTCCGTTAACGGAAACTTTGGAGGAAAAGAAGGGGTTAACTGACCGAAAGGATGAAACTATATGGAAGGATGTACCGGTTCTTCTGGCTGTGCAGATACCGGAAACGCTGGATTCGCGTTCAGCCTATAGCGATGAAAAGGTGGTTACATATGCGACAGATACCAGCTATCAGCCGGTTATGCCTTACGAAACAGTACAGTATGTGGAAAAGAAAGAATGGAAGCTGAATGATGTGGCTTCGGGCAGAGTGTCAATGGAAGAATTTGCCGCACAGCTTGATGCTGCACAATTGGCGGATCTTTGCTGTGGTACAGGCTGGGGTGTGCAGGATGAGAACAATCCTGTGATTGGAGCCAGTTCGGAATCTGTACCTGGAGCGGCAGGGGAAACAACACACGCACTGGAAAGTTATGGTGTTTCTTCTATTGTATTGGCAGACGGTCCGGGCGGTGTGCGTATCACACAGCAGTTTGAGGCAACCGATCTGGAATCGGGGGAAAAGAGGCAGGTATACCATTACTGTACGGCATGGCCGGTGGGTACGCTTCTTGCTCAGTCTTTTGATCCGGAAATTTTGGAACAGGTAGGATGCGGAATGGCAGCAGATATGCAGGCAATGCGGATTGATTTGCTTCTGGGACCAGGAATGAATATTCAGCGTGATCCTATGTGCGGACGAAATTTTGAATATTTTTCTGAAGATCCTCTCATATCTGGAAAGATGGCGTCAGCAATGGTACGCGGTCTTCAGAGCCTGCCAGGAGGAGGTGGATGCATTAAGCATTATGCAGCTAATAATCAGGAGACGAATCGGAATGCTGTGGATTCTGTGATTGGTCAGCGGGCACTGAGGGAGATTTATCTGGAACCCTATAAAATTGCTATTCAGGAATCTCAGCCGTTGTCTATCATGAGTTCCTACAATCTGATCAACGGTGTTCCTACAGCAGATAGTTATGACTTATGTACGGATCTTGCCCGCGGAGAATGGGGATTTGAAGGTCTGATCATGACTGATTGGAACGGAGGCAGCAGTACACCCTGGAAATCCATGCATGCCGGAAATGATTTGATTATGCCGGGAGGAAAAGGAAGGGCCATGAATATTCTTCAGGCTGTGAGAACAGTTATGCCAGAGTTTGATGAACGTGGGCAGGTAATTATGGTGCAGGAAGTACCATTTGCACCGGTTTTCGCAGCCAGCTGGAATTCCTTTACGGTTGATCCGGAAGGACCGGATACAGTCATGGCACCTCTGGGTGAAGGACATACTGCCGAGATGAAGGATGGAGAGATTTTGGTTGATGGGGAAAAAGTCTACATGCAGGCAAATGATATGAAAACATTTTTCAATGATCCGGCAAGTTTTGTGCCAAAGATATGCCCGGCCAATGAGGAAGTTGCTTTTATTTTAGATGATGGCAGAGCAATCGGGTACAAAGGACATTTAGATAAGAAACCTCGTCTGTGTCTCGGAGATGTGCAAAGATGTGCAGTCCATAATCTTCGGATCATTCTGAAATGTATGGGATTATAGTAGATGGGTATCAATAATTATTGTATAATGAGGTGAAAAAGTTTAGAAAATGAGAGGATGACTGAAGTCGGAAAAGAGATTGGATATGAAAATACGGAAAACTTTTTTCGTGCGTTTAAAAAGCATTATCATATGACTCCCTCTCAGTATCGGGCTGCAATACAGGAAGAGACCAATATGCAAACTGTATGTGGAGATAGAGATGTAATAAAACGGTAACAAAAAAATGACAAAATGGTAATGAAATAAGATATACATAAAATTACTAAAGAAAGGTGGAATACAGAATGGGAGATTGTTTTTACTGTAGTAAGGCAGAACCGGTAGTTCAGACTAAGGCGGGTAAGATACGGGGATTTAAGATGAATTCTACATACACTTTCCATGGCATCAAGTATGCTGATGCTGAGCGCTTTCAAATGCCCAGAGAGGTAAAACCATGGAAAGGTATTAAAAATGCTCTGGCCTATGGTTATGTGTGCCCTATGCTGATGCAGGATCATCCGTTGATGGAGGTTATGATCCCACATCGTTACTGGCCAATGGATGAGAATTGCCAGTATCTGAATATTTGGACACAGAGTCTGGATCCGGAAGCAAAAAAACCGGTTATGGTATGGTTGCACGGAGGTGGATTCTTTGCAGGCTCATCCATTGAACAGGTGGCGTATGAGGGAGATCATCTGAGTGAGTACGGAGATGTGGTTGTCGTGTCATTGAACCATCGTCTGAATATTTTGGGATACCTTGATTTATCTGCTTATGGGGAAAAATACTACAATTCTGCTAATGTGGGAAATGCAGATATGGTCGCAGCCCTTCATTGGATTCAGGACAATATTGCTAGTTTTGGCGGAGATCCAGGTAATGTAACCCTGTTTGGTCAGTCCGGTGGTGGAATGAAAGTTTATTCCCTGATGAATACACCGGCTGCAGAAGGTTTATTCCATAAGGGGATTATCCAGAGCGGCGTAATAGAAGAAGGTAAAAAAGAGGCAGAGGATGACGGTACCGCAATTGTGGAGGCCCTTCTGACGGAATTGAAGTTGGAATCCGTTGAGGATTTGGAAACGATTCCTTACTATTTCCTTGCGGAAGCATATAATAAGGTGTCACCCAAGCTGCAGGAGAAAGGACTCTACGTGGGAGGAGAGCCGAGAGCAAATTCATGGTATGCCGGTGATCCGCGCAGAGTAGGATTTACCGATGGAGCAAAAAAGATTCCGGTGATAGTGGGTAGCGTTTTTGGAGAATTTGATTTCAAGCCGGTTCTGGAGAATAGGGATGAACTGACCCGTGAGGAAACGATGAAACTTCTGGAAAAATGCTTTCAGGAGGATGCAGAAGAGATTGCAGCAGAATTCGAAAAAGCATATCCGAATAATCGCCTTGTAGATGTTCTGTCGCTGGATTATATTTTCCGTTATGCATCGAAAGATTTCATTGCGAAGAAGTCAGTACATAAGGAAGCTCCCGTATATTCCTACATGTTTAATTATGAATTCCCATATGAGGGAGGAAAACTGGCATGGCATTGCTCTGAAATCCCGTTTGTTTTCCATAATATTGACCGAATTCCTATCTGCAATGTGCCGGGAGAAACAGACCGCCTGCAGGAGAGAATATGTGGTGCCTGGATAAACTTTGCGAGATATGGAAATCCTTCCGTTCCTTCTCTTCCGCAGTGGCCGGTATGTGAGCCAGGTAAAGAGGCAATTATGATTTTTGACAATATCTGCGAAGTTAAAGATAATTATGACCACAGGCTGATGGAGCTTCTTGTTAAACATGCTCCGGCATTTACTGTACCATTAGATGAGGATGCAGAAAATGTATTTATGCACTGATGCGGAAAGGATGGAATGCATATGGCAAAGCTGACTACATATCAGGTGACGGAGATTGCAAAAGACACCTGGGTTATCAATGAGGCTGGTATGACAGCCATGTTTTTGTTAAAAGGTACGGAACGTGCATTACTCATCGATACGGGTGTCGGAATGACAGACCTGAAAAAGCTGATTTCCTGGCTGACTCCGCTTCCCTATGATGTAGTGCTGACACATGGACATCCGGATCATATCGGAGGAGCTGCTCAGTTTGAAGAGGTATATATTCACGAAAAAGATGAGGATAGTCTTAAACCGATAAATTATGATAGCATCGCAGATTATGTGGAACTTTTGGGAAATATGGGAGCTTACGATGTGTATGACTGTAGCCCTGCGGATATCCGGCGGATACAAAAGATGCCAAAATGTCTTCCTTTGAAGGAGGGGATGGTGTTTGAGCTGGGGGGACGCAGTATCGAGGTAATTGAGACACCGGGTCATACATCGGGAGGCTGTTGTTTCCTTGATCGGAAAGAGCGAATCCTGTTTTCTGGAGATGCCTGCAATGGTAATCTGCTCTGCAGAGACAGTATTAATACACTATTGGGAGCTCTGGATAAAATCAAGTCCTATGAAAGTGAATTTGACCGCAATTTTAATGGCCATGTGGGATATGCGGGAATGCCTTTCGTTGGTTCCATGGATCATAGCATCATGAATACAGCGATACGCATCTGTGAGAATATCCTTTCAGGAACTGCGAAAATCGAGGATGGCGGTAAGAATGCGTTTGACGGAGATTGCAAGGTTGCGACAGACGGAAGAATCCGTATTGTATTTTCCCCAGACAGACTGATAGATGAAGGTGAAATTCCAGTAAGATAAACACAACAGACTCCGCTGGGGTTAACTTAAGCCTGAAAGCCTTGAAATCAAGACCTTTGGGCTTTTTATAAGTGTGCCATCAAGGCAGAATCTCCGGTTCTGGTGGCTTACAGTACCATAGACATGATGAGGTAATAAGAATGAAAAAATATTTTTTGTATTTTCTTGGTTTGAATTTAATAGCTTTTGCTGTTGTATTAAATGTTCGCTTTGATTTAGGAGTTGCTGCTTTTAGTTCTGTGATGTATTCAATATCACAAATCTATAACATTTCTTTAGGAACAGCTTCTATTATCTGTTACTTAATATTTGTTATTATTCAATGTATTTTATCCAAAAAGATCACAGTTACTTTTATTTTAGAAATTCCGTTATCGTTTGCTTTTGGTTGGTTGACTGATTTATATGATTTTATAATTCCTACATTATCGTTAAGTTTATACTTAAGGGTTATTTGTTTTATTATGACGATGTTCATTACTGCAATGGGCGTATTTTTAAGCGTGAAAACAAATCTTATTTTAACACCAACTGATGGTATTGTAAAAACTATTTCAGAAGTCTTCTCTTTTCCTTTTTCAATAGTGAAAAATACTTTTGATATTACACTTGTGTTTGTCACTATTATTTTATGTTTAATTAATCATACCCATTTTTATGGTCTTGGTATAGGAACCATACTGACAGCCTTATTTATAGGAAGAATTATTAATATTTATGAAAAAAAGATACAGTTATCTTTTTAAAGGTGGCAATTGGGTATTACGATGCTAAACTGTTGCTGGAAGCATCGAAGGAGACACGGATCCATATGCAGATGGTCTTTGCCTTGTTAATGGGGCTTAGCCAACCTTGATCATAGCGCACAATAAAACACTTGCAGCACAGCTGTATGGTGAGTTTAAGGAATTCTTCCCGGAAAACGCAGTGGAATACTTTGTCTCCTAGTATCTTGATATTAATTTGCATACCATATATTGATTTGGAAAGGTAAAATAATACTATATAAAGCATAATAAACGATGCGTTAAAAGTAAATGGACATGATGGATTGGCTATAACGGTGAACAAAATTCGTCGAAGAAAGTAGTAAAATTGATACATGGAAAATACTGATTGAGAAACGAAGGTAAACTGATTATAATAAAATCAAGAAGAAAGATTTGTGAATCGAGAAACTTATAGTATTATCAGCAGAAAATGAGGTGATGATGTATGCCAAAGATTATGCAGGATTTAATTAAACAGTATGTGGAAGAGGTCAAGAAGATTTATGGCTCCCATGTACGTCAGATAATCCTTTATGGTTCTTATGCAAGGGGTGACTTCCGTCCGGATTCTGATGTGGATATTATGATTCTGGTGGATATGTCTGACCTGGAATTAAAGGCATATGCGCAGCAGCTATCCTATATGACGTATGATTTCAATATGGACAATGATCTGGATATCAAACCTATTGCAAAAAGTGAAGCACATTTCAACAAATGGATTGTGAATTATCCATTTTATTCCAATATTCACAAAGAAGGAGTAAAGTATCAATAGTCCATCCAAATGGAATCTCTTTTTTGAGAACTTCATTGTATAATAAGGCTCCACCTGAAGTTTTATATGGATTTCCGTTTCCATCAGGAAACTCAAATTGTACAAACCAATAGTCGTAGATGGTCTTTGCCATCTCCTCTAAATAATCATTTATGTGAGAAATATTTGGAAACACAAATGCAATAGAATTGCAAAAAGAATAGCATTGAGCTTTTTCAACATACAACCAGGAGGTGCTTTTGTGCAAAATTCACAACAAATCTTCAAACTTCATTCCGAATACAAACCAACAGGCGACCAGCCTCAGGCAATTGAGAAACTGGTCAAGGGCTTTAAAGAAGGCAACCAGTTCGAGACTTTGCTTGGTGTCAC
>OODE01001676.1_pt1 | contig 13434 bp, 7 predicted proteins | sample 1671771 | NCBI WGS metagenome assembly OODE01 (sample SAMN06348191, study PRJEB24527) | human gut metagenome | biome: human gut; feature: ankylosing spondylitis patient; material: feces | host: Homo sapiens | place: China | collected 2015-10 | reverse complement strand
GCAGTAATCTGAAGATTCTCCTCAAGCTGTTCTAATATCTGTTTTCCAAGAGGTGATTGCTCTGCTTTTTCGGCTTGCTTCATTGCTCGCTCCATATCTTCGGATAGAAAATGGTTCGCTTCGATACACATTTCTTTTATATTTGTTGTAATTTCTTTTATATTGATTGTACGAATCACGTAGGTCACTCCTTTCAGGCTAAAAGAGCCAAAATATAATATGTATTATCATATCATATTATGGCTCTTCTTTCTATTTTTTATTTGTCCGTCAAATATTGTTCTGCCTCTTTTACAGCCTGCATTTTTGCATAGTTCCACTTGCGTATATCCAAATTCCGATATCTTTCCTTTATGTCAGAAAAATAATTTTTCAATACATTCTTTGGTTGCTCTAAATCATCATAATACCAATAATCATTTTCACTCCATGTAATCTCTTGTGGCTGAATCTTGGCAATTGCTGGTGCTGCATCATCGGATAAACTATAAACAAGATAATTCAGTTCTCCCATATTCATATTTTCTGTATTTGCAATATTATATGTTGCAATCCAATAGTCTGGTCTCGCCAAAGAAAATACAATATAACAACAGCCAACTACCAGCATGATATAGCGAAACAACGGAAATTTCTTTTTATAAATGCTAAGAATTGTTCCGAGCATTACCAATGTAAGTGTTCCCAAAAACCAAAGCACAAACATCCGTAAAAATGTAAGATGATAAACATCTACATACATCCACATGCGGTACGCAGATGAAAAAATCATAATAAACGTACACATACAAATGATTGCAAGGATTCCTTTTAAAATCTTATTTTCTTGAAACAAATAGATACTTACGAGCACCATCAAAAAGTTAATAATACTCACAAAGAGAAGTTCCCAAAATCCGGAACGTGCATACTCTGCATAAGTGATTTCTGCCGGAATTCCACCATCCTGTCCTATGAACAGATATATAATCTGAATCACACTGTAAAAAAGATATATTACTGCGATAACAGATGTAAATGTAATTCCTACTATCGGATTGCATTTCTTTCCTCTCGTCTCTGTTTCCTCTTCTGGTTGGTATCTGCATAGTGCACTGAAAAATGCATAACATAAAATGCACATTATCAAAGCCATCATACAAATTCCAAAAATATTCCCAAATTGAATATGGCTTGCTATATTTCCAAAATACATCTCAAAGATACGATCTGAATGTACGAGCAACGGAAGAATGAGCAATAAAAGTCCTGCTGCAATTACCACTCCGACTAAAATATACACTGTAATCCTTTTCTGTTTTGATGATTTTGGTGCAATATACGCTGCCGCATGACGGAACGGATAAACGATACTCCCAAGCGTTATTCCAATTACCACAATTATATTTCTAAAGTATACTTGAAAGCTCCAATTGAGGTCTTTGTAAAACTGATGTATCATCATTACAACAAACAATAAAAAGATTCCAACCCAGTTAAAAAATATGATAAATACATTGGTCGTCATAAAGCTTGAAATTGCAAGCAATATCATCCCTAAAATATAAATCCATGTATATCTTTGGATTGTAAGCCCAATCTTTTTCACATATCGGACTCCAAACAATATTGTAACCACAATAAGAATCGGAAACGTAACACCATTGAAGTTACTGTACATACAAAACGCAAATATCATTCCGTATAAAAGACTCATTAGACCAAAGAATGGAAATTGTGTTTCCATTTTGCTAATCAATGTTTTTTCCATAATGACACCTCTTTTTTCTTGTCAAGAATAAAAATACAATCTGTATTATCCAGCAAATCACACTTATGAAAGCAATTCCATTCAAATGAATCTGCCAAAATGACAGGTTTGCCGCATAGTTATCCGCCAATACACCAAAAAAGAAATAGATTGATATCAATGCAAACAGAACCATTGTGGAAATTACGAGAAAAACTGTTCTGCAATTTTTCTTTTTTATATTTGCCACTGTTGTAATAACAGTAATTCCACCAAGCACATATACCGCAATCATAACAAAATGAAAATAGTTCATTACATCTGTCAAAGTATTCATACTATCCTCTCCTTTTCAATATCACTCTTCTTCATCAGGAACATACTCAATAATATCTCCCGGCTGACAATCAAGAGCCTTACATATTGCTTCCAATGTAGAAAACCGAATTGCTTTTGCTTTATTATTTTTTAAAATAGATAAGTTTGCCATCGTGATATCCACCTCTTTTGAAAGCTCTGTCAGCCCCTTTTTCCTCTGTGCCATGACGACGTCTAAGTTAATGATAATTCCCATATGGCACCTCCCTAAATTGTAAGATCATTTTCTTCTTTGTAATTGATAGCCTGGCGAAAAACACAGGATAATACAATACAAAAAAGTGCTGCGATGAAAAATACAAGAATAATAATCAATGTGGCCGGTGTTGGGACAAAAAATACTTTTAAAATAAATAAAATAGAAATACTAAAACTGCAGACTGACATAATTTCTAAACTTTTTACATTCTGCCACACAAAGCAATCATCACAAATTACCGTCTTCATCATTTTACGGAGCTGTCCTAAAATAGATGATGCCGCAAATACAACCAGCATCTTGTAATAATTCTGAGCAATTGCTACTGAATAGTATTCTCCTGCTAATTTTAGAGTGAACGGCAAAGTCACAACAACTATCATTCCAGAAAAATACATGATATCTAATATGATTTTTGTAAATTTAATAATTTTTTCTTCTCTCATAGCTTTTTCCTTTCTTTTAATGTCTTATTTGTTGATGTTAATATATCACATAACATTCTGTTTTTCAATAGTTTTTTATCGTTTTTCAATATGTATTTATTGTTTTATAAAAAGTTACAAAAAAAGACACAGCACTATTTTGTGCTGTGACTCTTTGCAAATACTGTAGCGGCTATAAACGCCACAAACGGCACGGTACATATAATTCCGATACTTCCGGCAATACTTCTGATTACTTCGATTGCTATAAATTCTGTATTCATCAACTGCTGGAATCCGATTCCGTAGGAATAGATCATAACCATCATGTTTAATGAATTTCCTGCAAATGCAAGAATCAATGTGTTCGACATTGTTCCCATTGCATCTTTTCCAATATTCATTCCTGACCGGAACAACTCCCACCTTGTCAGTTGTGGATTTACTATGTGAAGTTCCGCAATGGAAGATGCAATACTCATTGCCACATCCATTACCGCCCCCATACATGCAATTAAGATTCCACACAGGAAGAGATCCTTTATCTTTAAATCAGTTGTTCCCATGATGAGAAGTAAATTTTCCGCTTCTTCCATCTGGTATGTTGTCACTGACATGAATCTCTGTGCAATAACAGAAAATCCTGCTCCTGCAAGCACTCCGCACATGCTTCCGATTGCTGCGACCACAGTCTTAATCTGAATCCCATCTATCAAAAAGAACGTTACCAGATTACAAATCAGAATGAGAACAATTGTTACAAGGAGTGCCGAATATCCTTTCATTGTAAGCGGCAGTAAAATCCATATAATACACACCATCGTGAATATAATACCAACCGCTGATTTTGCTCCCTTTTTTCCGCCAATGACAATTAACAGTAAGATAAAAATTGCAATCGCTGCTATAATCTGTGGTACTCGATAATAATTATAGACCGATACCTGATATCCTCCATCATCATCTGTATCAATTCGGATAGATACTTTATCTCCCTGACTGACTCTGACATTATACAGAGAACTGAAATAGTTTGTTACTTCTGCAGTTTCACCTTTGTATGCTCCTGTCAGTATTTTTACCTGAAGTTTCATATCCCCACGCCACAGACCATCTGTACTCTCATCTACAGTCACGTTATCTTCCAGAATTCCAACTACTTTTCCAATTTCATAAGAAGTCCCTGATGTATCTCCTTCTTTGTAAACTGGTCTGTCATGGTTTGCATAGTAGATCACCAATATAAAAGCAAGGGCAGCCAGCACCCCAATGAGCAACTGGCCACCTTTCCTTTTCATAGGTGAATTCCATAATTTTTTCATTTTTGTTCACCTGTTTTGCTGTTTAGTTTACTTTTCTCTTTTTTGTAAATGACACTGCGATCACTGAGGCTGCAATCAGAACCAGATACATTGTAACAGGTTGTTGATCGCCGGTCTGAGCCCCTTTATTTGCTGTATTTTGAGGTTTCTTGCCGTTTCCATTTTGACTACCGCTTCCGGCATTTCCACTGTTTCCGGTATTACCATCATTGTTGTTATTACCGCCATTGCCATTATTACTCTTTTCTACAAGTGCCTTTTTCGCATCCTGAAGTGCTTTTACTGCTGCATCTACTTCTGCCTGTGTTGCATTTTCATCTGCATATACACGTTGTGCCTCTTTCAATGCCGTAGCATAGTTGTTCCAGCTTTCTTCTGTATAACTGCTCTGTGATTTTGCAGGAAGTTTTTCTATTTCTTCCAAAAGCGCATTCTTATCAACTGTCACGCCAGTCTGTTCTTGTTTAATCTCATCACAGTTACGGACTCTTAAGCATGTGACCGGAATGTCTGACTCTCCTTCCGGATGTGCATATACAAGTCCTACTGCCGAAACGGTTGCTCCTTTTTTCACGAAAGATGCCAGTTCATTCTTTCCGGTTGTTCCGGAAGTAATATAACCGTCAATAAAGACATTTCCTTTTTCTCCGCTTCCATCCTCAATCCAGAACTGTGATACTCCGGTTCCATCTGCACTGTAAACTACATCTGTTACCTTTCCACTGATCTGAACAAGCTTTCCTCCGTTCTCTTCATAATTCATCGCATCTTTTGCAGATAGTTTTTCCGGATCATACACATGGGTATCATCTGGAATGATCTCGCTTTTAATGATCTGGATTTCTTTATCTCCCTGATATGCGTCTACATATCCGGTAATTCTGATTTTTGTTCCGATTTCCAGACCCGTCTGTGCATATGGGAATACGGTAATTCCGGCAGTGTCGTCCTGCACGTAAATAGCATCAAAGAATTTGTTATTTTCATTGCTCGTACCTGCTGTCACATAGCCTTCGATTGCAAATACATCACCCATTTTTCCTTCTTTACGCACTGTCTCAATCGGTGTCGTCTCAAGCTCTACTGTCACTTCATCCAAAATATTCTCTACAATTGTCTTGTTGAGGTATGGCAGATCCCAAATATTATCCTGCTCCGCCTTCACTTCAAAGTCAGAGATAAATACAGTTCCTGCCACAAATACATTTGCACCGCTATCAAGCGTCTCATGTGCAAGCGCCACCATATCTCCTTTTTCTACTACAACCGGACTACCTGATACCGGATTTCCGTTTTCATCTTTGCAGTCAATAGAATATGTTGTGTCATATCCTGTAATCAGTGCCTCTGCTTTTCCGGCTGCAACTGCATCTTTGTCAAGGTTTACCGTACATCCGCTGTATGCACTGTATTCCTGATCTTCTACTGCACCTTCTAAATATTTTGAATCTTTGTTGTAGTTTTTCAGATATAAGCGGTATGGCTGACCGCCGTTATTTGTCTCGTCATATGCTTCATCACTGTTCAGGGTTGTTGTTGCCCCGACTGCTTTTAAGAGCTTGTTCATCTCTGTTGCTGTCTGGCCGCTTGTTGTATCCTGATAATCTGCAATTCCGCATGCGATTAATGTGCCGCCTTTATCTGTGTAGTCTTTTACCATGTTAATAAATTCATCACTGAAATGCGAAGGTTTGTAATCTCCGGCATTTGCTGTTCCTGTTTTCTTTGCCGGTGCTGAGACAACAAGCAATGCACAGTCTTCTAACATTTCTGGTGTGATCTCATCTTTCACAACCTCAACTTTTACATTCTTGTCTCCCGCAATCTTTGTAAAGTTTCCGACATTTCCACCATAATATCCTGTCACATAGTCATTGTAATGTGTACCGTCAATGATTACTTTTGTCACCATCTCCGGCGTTACATATGTAAGCTTCAAAACGCTGCTATAAACTTTCTCTACTCCGTTGAGTGTTGCATTCACTGTGACATTTAGTTCCATGTTTCCTACTTTGTCATAAGTATAATCAAATGTGTAAGATGCTGTTCCCATCGAATCTACTTTTGTCAGGTTATTTTTCTCCAAATCAACTTCATGTACATTTTCTCCATCTACGGAAAATGTAATTGAGTTGATTGTCATATCTGTATTTTCATTGTTGTATAAATCCAATGTGACAGGCAATGCCTCTCCTTTTACCGGAAGTACTTCGGTTGTAGAGATTCCGTTGATTCCTGCTGCTTCCACTTCTCCTACCCATACCGGAGCCGTCACTGCTATATCACCGTCAGTCTCTGTGATTTTCAAATAGTAATATGAATAGTTATTATCTATCTGGAATTCTACTGTATCTGTATTGGCTGCAACAGTCTCTTCTTTCAGTACAAGTCCGCCATTTGTAATGACTTGAACTTTTCCGATAGAATCATCAGTCTTATCACTTAATTCTGCTTTTAAAGTAACGGTGTCTCCTACCTGTCCTTCTGACAAAATAGAGCCCATCTCATAACCATCTAATGTGTAATAAATGTTTAAGTCATTATCTTCAGTTGCATACACACGATAGTTGCGCATTGCATCATAGATATTTTCCTGTGTGAGGCTGTCAGCTAATACAACACTTCGTGCTGTGTTGGCATCTCCCCAAAGTCCTTTGTGGTTGTCCTGATTGTTTGTCGGAGCTACATGCCATCCTTTATCAAGTGCTCTCTGATAGTACTCGTAAGATGGGAAATATCCGGAACTTCCGATTGCTCCTTCTCCATTTCCAACTTCAATTGTTGTGATCAGCTTGTCAATTTCTTCATCGTAGTGAGCAAAATCACTGAAATCACCAAATGTCGTTCCTGGGTGATTGAATTGTGAAATTGACTGTGGCGCTGTCTTTAACGCTGCATAGTAGTTCTGCAAGGCTGTGCTGTATGTTGAGAATTCTGTCTGTGTCCTGCTCTGGAACCCTTCCGTATTGAAAGTGTTCATATGTCCAAGACCGTTTGACCATGTCATCTCATATCCAAACAAACCTACAAAATCGTCAGTTGTATACTTTTGAGCAAGCTCATGTCCTTCTGTCCATTCCTCACTCATAGAACCGTCTGTAATAGATGCACTGTCTGCGTTGTCAAACGAGTTCGAGTGATCTGTCAGTGCAAGGAAATCAAGATTTTCCACCCCTGAAGCATGTTCATATGCCTGCTGTGCAGTTCCCGCACCATCGGAATAGCTTGTGTGGGAATGAAGCTGTCCAAAATAAAGATTATATTTTTCACTTGTTCTCTCTGTGTAAGAAAGTGTAACAATGTTGCTGTCTTCATATCCTTCTTTGACTGCTTTTACTTTGAACGTCATTGGAAGTTCTGACAACACAATTTTTTCTGTGTACTCTGTCCAATTCTGTCCATCGTCAGTAGAATATAAAATAGTTGCACCTTCTGTTGCACATTTCAAAGTGACTTCTGTGTTTTTCATAACTGCGCCGCCATTTGGTGTTGCCTCTACGTTTTTCACCTTGCCGCTTGTATATTTGTAAATTGTCTTAATACTGTCTGACACACCATCTTTTGATGCATATGCCCGCATATTTGCAGGAAGCTTTTCTAAGACAGGTTTGTTGGCATCATCGTATACTTTGTACTCTCCGCCATCTATTGAATAATAAATAGCCGCACCTTCTGTCGCACTTGTCAGTGTGATCTCGGTTCCCGTTGCCGCTTCTCCGGATGCCGGATCTGCTTTTACATAACCGCAGATATCATCCGCAATGACCGGACTTCCGGTAAGCACTACCGAATCTATACGAAGTGTTCCTCTTTTATCTGGTGTTCCTTCTTTTCCATCTGCACGCTCTGTTCCTGCTACAAGACGAACATATAATTTCTCCGCATGTTCTGCTCCTTCCGGAACATCAAATTTAAAGTTAATGTATTCCCCCGGAGCATAGCTTGTCTTTGCAATCCCGTCTTTGACATCTCCCGATTTACTTACTTCATACGGTTTTCCATCTGAGCCATAGCTTGTATATTTGTAAGAATAAGAACCGGTTGTAAAATCCTCAAATTTTGTTCCATCTACAGAGTACTGAAGCTGATAAGAGCCTGCCCCTGTCTTGCTTGAGCGAAGACGGAATGAAAGTTCCATCGCTCCGTATCCTTTTGAAGATAATGCAAATTGCAGGTAATCATTGTTCCCTGATCCTAATCCGGTACCGCCCATATAGTAAGAAGTAGAATCCGTGTTAGAGCTCGTTGCTTTTGTGTATGGGAGTACTTCTTTGCCGGACACAACTGCTGTATAATTTGCATCGGTATCCAACATGTCATTTGTCTTATACAAATCCCCTGCAATGCTTGTCTGCACACCAGCTTCTTCGTAGTTGGCATTTCCTGCCCACTGTGCCACATTCAGAACAGTATCTGTCTCTACCTGAACACCTTCTTTTGCCGGATAGAAATACATCAAGTACGCGTCTGCTGAGGAACCTTCTTTCTTTCCGAATGTTGTAAACGTACTATAGTATTCTATGTATTGATTTTTCTTTCCACCATACTCTGCATTGACACTTCTTAAAAAGAATCCGCCATTTTCGTCTGCTTTTTCTACTTCCCACAGACTATAATCACTTTCTTTTTCTTCTAACGTAAGGCTTCCACCACTTTTTCCAGTTGTGAGGTATTTGCCTTGTGCAGTAAGTGTGTAATATCCTGTCTTTTCATCTAATGATGCTTTCAAAACTGCTGAGCCTTCCGGTGCATCTAAAACATCTTCTTCCGATGGTTGTCCATCCAATGCTGCCAGCCTTGTTCCACTTGCGGAAGCTGACATTACTTTTTTGTTTGCCGGATTGTACATTACAAACACATCGCCGTCTTTTAACTCTGTGAGTCTTTGTCCTTCTGATGGATCCGGTTCTGGCTCCGGAGCCGGCTCTTCTTCCACTGTATACGAAAATACTTTCTGTTCACTGTTATTGAATCCTTCTTTTTGTGAATATGCAGTGATTGTTGTATTTTCTGTAATCGTGATTGCTGCATCATATTTTGTAAATTCCTGTGCATCATTTACTTTGTAGTAAATTTCTGCCCCCTCGGTCTGGCAGGATAATGTGACCTCTGTTCCGGCTGCCACCTTGCCAGGTTCTACGGATGCCTCAACCTCGGCACAAGTCTCGGTCGTTTCTCCGCCATCTTCTGTCGTTGTTCCTTTAATCACAATATGGTTAATATTGCTTGCTCCGGTCGGTGCAACTGTACCGCCGTTCACACTTGTTGTCCCAACTTTTTTTACACGAAGTGCAAAATTCTGTCCGGAAAGCTCTGCCGGAAGTTTCACATCTTTGTATAATTGTGTCAAATTGGTACTTGTAATTTCTACCGCTCCGCCGTCAACGACTGTCCAACTCTGTCCTTTATCCAAAGAATATTCCAATTGGAAATTTTTTGCTCCTGTATTTGAGGAACGAAGCGAAGCCGAAAATGTTAAATTTTCATACTTTTCTGCATTGATTTCGGAAATGGTCCAATAACCTTCTTCTTCCCAGTTATTCGCCGCCAGGCTTTTTGACGAATATCCGGTATAAGTTGCTCCTGTGACATTAAGCTGTCCACTTCCTGATGTCGCACCTGCCGGAAGGCTGGAAGGCGCGGAATCCTTGTCCTTGTATTCCCATGCTGCGATTGTCTGAACTGTCTCTGCCGCTTTTGAAGGAAGACTGATGTTGCTACATACCATCATAACTGCAAGAAGCACTGCAAACATTCGTGACACGATACTGATTTTTCTACCTTGTTTCATAAAAATCCTCCTCGTCTCAATTAAATTGTTACATTGTACTATTTTGCTACAGTTGTTATTTCTTTTCTACCATACTTTTGCAAAGTTCCAGTTAAATCTATCCTCTATTCTCTTTTTTTCTAGCAGAAAGCTCTATAGCTGCCACACCTGCGCCGCCAGCAATAACTAACACTACCCATGGCATTGTACTTGCTGTATCGCCTGTTTTTGGACTCCTTTTTGGCGGTGTAATTGGTTTCGGAGCCGGTGTTGTGTCCGGTTTTTCTTCTGGTTTGGAATCTGTTGTCTTCAGAAGTTCTTCTGCGATTGCTTTCACGTTCTGAAGTTCTGTCTTTTCTTCTGTTGCCAAATCACCTGAAGATAAAATATAGTTTACCTGATCTAAAATATTTTGAATCTCTGTTCGATCTGCCTCTGTCAAAGAAGCCTTGTCATAACTTCCAAGTGCATCTTTCCACTGCTGAATCTTGTTCTGTAATGTCAATGTATGAACAGTTGTATCTAGCTCAATGTTCAATCCTTCTGTATCACGGTGTTCTCTCAATGCCGCAATCGTACTTAAATTATCTACCGGAGCTTCATCCATCGGTACAAGCGGTGTCATTCCTTTAAATACAGAACCGTCCAGTGTTGCACAGTATTCATTTACACATACGTTGTATGTCTTTGTTGTGTCGTTGACATCAATCATCTGACCGTCATCTGTCATGATGGATAATACTTTGATTCCACCGTCTACAACTTTATATGTTGCTGTGATACCTGCAAACTGATCTCCCAAATTCGAAGCCTGATATGCCACAGTAGAATCAATTTCCGGATTTAATCCAATCAAAGCACGCTCCAGCTGCTGTCCCATCTGTTGTCCGGTAATCGCAAATGTCAAAATGCGGTTTCCAAATGGTGAGATTGTGTAAATATCTGCCACCGTAATATCACGGCTTGACGCTCCTTCTGCCATCTCAAGGTTTGCACGGATTCCACCTCTGTTTGCAAATGCTGCCACTGTGTTCTGATCTTTTGTCGCTGCAAGCATCATATCTGCAAGCCAGTTACCTGCGATAGAAGATGTCCCGTTCGTCTCATCGATAAAGTCTTTTGTAATGCTTTGGTCAACTGTTCCGAGTACTTCGTACATCTCACCTTTTACTGCATCCCATGCCGCCTGACTGATCTTTGTAACTTCCGGATCTAATTGTGTATTATTTCCATTGTTGTAATATAAGTAAGAATGATCTCCGCCTTTTGGAGAAATGTCCTTGAATTCCGGTGTTGTCACTTCTACGTCTTTTGTCTCAGGATTCACTTTAATCTCTGCTGTAGAATATCCATATGCATAGCAATTTCCCTGCATATAGTCGATACCGTTATCAGCAGTTCCATTTACATTTTTATGTGTATGTCCCCCTGCCACAAGATCAACGACTTCCGGATCCATCTCTTCTGCAATCGATTTTGGATCAGAATGTGCAAGAATAACCACAATATCGGCTTTCTTATCTACTTCTTCCGCAAGTTCCTTTAATTTTTCCCGATTGTCATCGATTGTATATGGTGCAATCTGAGAAGCCTTGATATCTGCTGAGTAGTCATCTGCCCAGCCGACGATTCCGACCTTGTAATCTCCTTTGTCTACGATCGTATAATCCTGTGTGAATTCTACACGTTCACCACTGTCTTTATAGTACAGGTTACTCATAAGAACAGGAATATCCGAATCCCCCTTGTAAGAACCAATCTCATATGGAGCCATGGTTCCTTTTGCATCTGTCGCATATGTTTTTACATCCCAGTCAAACTCATGGTTTCCAAGTCCTACCGCATCATAGTCCATCTGATCATATGCTGCACGCATTGCTGCACCATAAGTCAGATTAGAATGTGGCGTACCTTGATAGATATCACCGGTATCCAAAAGCAGTACGTCCTCATACGCATCGTTATTGCGTGCATCGTTTACAATTTTTGAAAAATATGCAAGACGATATTCAAACGTATCCTCTTTGTAACTGGAGACATCTGTAATGTATCCATGTACATCTGTCGTCTCAAATACTTTTATTGTGTCCCATCCAGTGTAATCTGGCTCCTGTGTTCCTGCATCTTCTGCAAATACTGCCGGTACATAAGATGCTGTCATTGTCAGAACCATCGCCATAGCACCTAATCTTTTTGATAACTTATTCATTTTCTTTTCCCCTTCCTTTACGGAAACTCTTTAGATGTTTGTTACAATTCCTGTAATCAGTTCTTTAAACTGTTTCGCTACACGGTCTGCCGTCTCCTGTACTTCTTTGTGATCTAATTTTTCTGTCGACATTCCCGCTGCAAGATTTGTAATACATGAAATTCCACATACCTCCATTCCCATATGATGTGCAGCCATCGCTTCACATGCCGTACTCATACCAACAGCATCTCCGCCGAGTGTTCTTGCAAGACGAACCTCTGCTGGTGTCTCATATGCTGGTCCTGTAAACTGCATATATACACCTTCCTGCATTTTGATTCCCATTTTTTCTGCTGTATCTTTGATGATTTTACGCATACGCTGGCTGTATACCTCGCTCATATCTGGAAATCTTACGCCGAGTTCATCTATATTTTCACCGATCAGAGGGCTTGGTATTGCAATTGTAATATGGTCATTGATGATCATAAAATCTCCCGGTTTAAAATCAAAGTTTGCACCACCTGCTGCATTGGTCAGGATTAATTTTTTTGCTCCGAGCATTCCCATCAGTCTTGTTGGAAGCACTACATCTGACATCGGATATCCCTCATAATAGTGCACACGTCCCTGCATGATCACCATGGGCACACCCTCTACATGTGCGAACACAAATCTTCCCTTATGTCCTTTCACTGTGGATACCGGAAAACCTTCGATATCCGCATAGTTGACCGATGCCTCGATTTTCAGATCATCTGCGTAATCACCAAGACCGGAACCTAAAATAAGTGCCGCCTCCGGGACGAAATCCGTTTTCTCCCGGACACTTTTATAGCATTTCATTAATTTTTCATATACTTCGCTCATGGAATGTTCCCCCTTTTGCAATCATAGTGGCGAAACTCTCACTAAAGTTTTTCTATCAATTATATGATCTTATTAATGATGGAATAAGCGGATTCCGGTGAATGCCATGGCAATGCCGTATTTGTTACAGGTTGCAATGACATGATCATCACGGATAGAACCACCTGGCTGGGCGATGTATTTCACTCCGCTCTTATGAGCACGTTCCACATTATCTCCAAATGGGAAGAATGCATCGGAACCAAGCGCAACGTCAGTGTTTTTATCTAACCATGCGCGTTTTTCCTCCCTTGTAAACACTTCCGGTTTTACTTTAAAAATATTCTCCCATGCGCCATCTGCAAGCACATCCATATAGTCCTCACCGATGTAGAGATCGATCGCATTATCTCTGTCTGCACGTCCAATCTTATCTAAAAACTGAAGTCCGAGCACCTGTGGAGACTGGCGTAACCACCAGTTATCTGCCTTAGAGCCGGCCAGTCTGGTACAGTGAATTCTGGACTGCTGTCCGGCACCGATACCAATTGCCTGTCCGTCTTTGACAAAG
>OODE01001669.1_pt1 | contig 13467 bp, 8 predicted proteins | sample 1671771 | NCBI WGS metagenome assembly OODE01 (sample SAMN06348191, study PRJEB24527) | human gut metagenome | biome: human gut; feature: ankylosing spondylitis patient; material: feces | host: Homo sapiens | place: China | collected 2015-10 | reverse complement strand
GCCGCCGGTAAAGCTGGATGAGAAAACGCAGTTTATTGGTGTCGTGGCCTATTTCTCCGATGACCAGGCCACTGAATGGAAACAAATCGAGACGGTGGAAGGAACCGGCCACCATTACCGCCTGCTGGTGCATGTACGTCAAAGCAGCATCGAAATGAAAAAAGAGGATGAATAATTATGGCAACCACCCGCAACAAGGTGATGTGGCAGGAAGGGATGCTGATGCGCCCACACCATTTCCAGCAACAGCAGCGTTACAACGACTACCTGGATAACCAGCGTTTCCGGGCCATGAATGATTTATCCTGGGGATTTACCGAACTCACCCTCAACAATGAACTGCTGGCGCAGGGTAAGATCATGATTGACAGCGCGTCAGGCACACTGCCCGACGGCACCGTCTTTTCTATCCCCGACCAGGACGCACTGCCCGATCCGCTGCACCCGCAAAATTTTCCGGACGAAAGAAGCCGCAATATTTACCTTGCTCTGCCGGTCGCCAGTGATGTGAGAAATGAAATCAGCGACGGGCGGCGAATCGGGCGTTACCGGCTGAATTATGCCGATGTCCGGGATCTGCATTCAGAAGAAGGTGACGCGCGAACACTGACGCTGGGTCAACTGACGCCGCGCATTATGAGCGGTGCAGAAGATATGAGCGCCTATATTACGCTCCCGCTTTGCCGTATCAGCGATCGCCATGCCGACGGCTCCCTGACGCTGGATGACGATTTTATCCCCTCCTGCCAGAATATTCAGGTCAGTAAGAAACTGCGTGTTTATCTCAAAGAGGTACAGGGGGCCATTGGCGGACGGGCAAGCGATCTGGCAAACCGCATTGGCTCTCCGGCGCAGAGCGGCATCGCGGATGTGGCGGAATTTATGATGTTGCAGTTACTTAACCGTAACCAGACCCGGTTTACCCATCGCGCTCGTCGATCCCAGCTCCACCCGGAAGATTTCTACCTTGATCTTGCCGGGTTGCTGGGTGAACTGATGACCTTTACCGAGCCGTCGCGCCTGCCCTGTCCGCTTGATGTGTATGATCATCATGACCTGACCAAAACATTTAAAACGCTGTTACCGGAAGTCAAACGGGCGCTGCATACCGTACTGTCGCCAAGAGCCGTCAATCTGCCGCTGCATCTGCGTGACGGTATCTGGCAGGCCGATATCCATGACACAGAACTGCTGCAATCTGCCACCTTTGTGCTGGCCGTGGCGGCAAACATGCCGGTCGATCAGATCCAGCGCCAGTTTATCCAGCAGTCGAAAATTTCCTCGCCGGAAAAAATCCGCAATATGGTCAGTGTGCAGATCCCCGGTATTCCTCTGCGTGCACTGATGGTGGCTCCCCGCCAGCTTCCCTACCATTCCGGGTTCAGCTATTTCGAACTCGACAAAAGCGGCCAGGCCTGGGCTGAAATAGCTGCCGCCGGGGCCGTTGCACTGCATGTCTCCGGCAGTTTTCCGGACCTGAATATGCAACTGTGGGCGATAAGAGGGTAAGACGATGGATGAGGAGTCACTGTCTCTGCCACCATTTATCGGACACGACGAAAAAGGCCAGCGCGACTACCATCTCGCGCTTCGTGGCAACAGCCTGAATCCGATGATCGACGCAGCCACGCCGCTCCTCGGTATGGTGATGCGCCTTTCAACCATGAACAGCCAGACGATGCCGGAGCATCTTTTTGCTCAGGTGGTGACGGATGTTCAGGCCGTGGAGCAACTGCTTCAGGAGCAGGGCTACGAACCGGGCGTGATTATCTCGTTTCGCTACATCCTCTGCACGTTTATTGATGAAGCGGCGCTCGGTAACGGCTGGTCGAACAAGAACGAGTGGATCAAGCAGTCATTGCTGGTCCATTTCCACAACGAAGCCTGGGGTGGCGAGAAAGTTTTCATCCTGCTGGAGCGCCTGATCCGTGAACCCAAACGTTACCAGGATCTGCTGGAATTTCTCTGGCTCTGTTTTTCTCTGGGATTTCGCGGGCGCTACAAAGTGGCAGCACAGGATCAGGGGGAATTTGAGCAGATCTACCGCCGCCTGTACCACGTCCTGCATAAACTACGCGGCGATGCCCCTTTCCCGCTGTTACACCAGGACAAAAAAAACCAGGGCGGGCGTTATCAGCTCATCAGTCGCCTGACCATTAAACATATTTTTTGTGGTGGCGTTGTCGTGCTGGCGTTGTTTTACCTGTTCTATCTGTTGCGGCTGGACAGCCAGACGCAGGACATCCTGCACCAGCTAAACAAATTACTTCGATAAGGACGTTTATGATCCAGATTGATCTTCCCACGCTGGTAAAACGGCTTAACCTGTTCTCCCGCCAGGCGCTGGAGATGGCCGCCTCTGAATGTATGAGCCAGCAGGCAGCGGAAATTACCGTCAGCCATGTGCTTATTCAGATGCTCGCCATGCCACGCAGTGACCTGCGGGTTATTACCCGCCAGGGCGATATTGGCATGGAAGAGTTGCGCCAGGCGCTGACGGTGGAGAACTACACAACCGCCCGTTCTGCGGACAGCTACCCGGCGTTTTCCCCGATGCTGGTTGAGTGGCTGAAAGAGGGCTGGCTGCTGGCGTCGGTTGAGATGCAGCACAGCGAACTGCGCGGCGGCGTGTTGCTGCTGGCCCTGCTGCATTCGCCGCTGCGTTATATACCGCCTGCTGCCGCCCGGCTGTTGACCGGCATTAACCGTGACCGTCTGCAACAGGACTTTGTGCAGTGGACACAGGAGTCGGCGGAATCAGTCGTTCCGGATGCAGACGGTAAAGGCGCAGGCACACTGACGGACGCTGCTGACACCCTGCTTGCCCGCTACGCCAAAAACATGACCGAAGATGCCCGTAACGGCAGGCTTGACCCGGTACTGTGCCGCGACCACGAAATCGACCTGATGATCGACATTCTCTGCCGCCGCCGTAAAAACAATCCGGTGGTGGTGGGCGAAGCAGGCGTGGGTAAAAGCGCGCTGATTGAAGGGCTGGCGCTGCGCATCGTGGCAGGCCAGGTGCCGGACAAACTGAAAAACACCGATATCATGACCCTTGACCTGGGCGCATTGCAGGCCGGGGCATCGGTGAAGGGCGAGTTTGAAAAACGCTTCAAGGGGCTGATGGCGGAGGTCATTTCCTCCCCGGTACCGGTCATTCTGTTTATCGACGAAGCGCATACCCTGATTGGGGCGGGCAACCAGCAGGGCGGGCTGGATATCTCCAACCTGCTCAAACCGGCGCTGGCGCGCGGCGAGCTGAAAACCATCGCCGCCACCACCTGGAGCGAGTACAAAAAATACTTCGAGAAAGATGCAGCTTTGTCACGCCGCTTTCAGTTAGTGAAGGTCAGCGAACCCAACGCCGCCGAAGCCACCATTATTCTGCGCGGTCTGTCGGCGGTCTATGAACAGTCTCATGGCGTGCTGATTGATGATGACGCCTTGCAGGCCGCAGCGACATTAAGCGAGCGTTATCTCTCCGGGCGTCAGCTGCCGGACAAAGCCATTGATGTGCTGGATACTGCCTGCGCCCGCGTGGCCATTAACCTTTCATCGCCACCGAAGCAAATCTCGGCGCTGACCACCCTGAGCCACCAGCAGGAGGCGGAAATTCGCCAGCTTGAGCGCGAGCTTCGCATCGGGCTGCGTACCGACACCTCACGGATGACGGAGGTGCTGGTGCAGTATGATGAAACGCTGACGGCGCTGGACGAACTGGAAGCCGCCTGGCATCAGCAACAGACGCTGGTACAGGAAATTATCGCGCTGCGCCAGCAGTTACTGGGTATGGCAGAAGACGATGCGGCGTCGTTGCCGGACGCAGATGCCGCGGAGGATACGCCGTCTGAGGCAGAACAGGATAATACCGATGCCGAACCGGCTGATGAAGCTGGCAGCGAACAGCCGGAAGAGACCGCTGAAACAGTTTCCCCGGTACAACGGCTGGCACAGCTTACTGCCGAACTGGACGCCCTGCATAACGACCGGTTGCAGGTCTCCCCGCACGTCGATAAAAAACAGATTGCGGCGGTGATTGCCGAATGGACTGGCGTTCCGCTTAACCGCCTGTCGCAGAATGAAATGTCGGTCATCACCGACCTGCCGAAATGGCTGGGCGACACCATCAAAGGCCAGGATCTGGCGATTGCCAGCCTGCATAAGCATCTGCTGACTGCACGCGCCGACCTGCGCCGCCCGGGACGCCCGCTCGGCGCGTTCCTGCTGGCTGGCCCCAGCGGCGTGGGTAAAACCGAAACCGTTCTGCAACTGGCAGAACTGCTCTACGGCGGTCGCCAGTACCTGACCACCATTAATATGTCCGAGTTCCAGGAGAAACACACCGTTTCACGCCTGATTGGTTCGCCTCCGGGCTACGTTGGCTATGGCGAAGGCGGCGTGCTGACCGAAGCGATTCGCCAGAAACCGTACTCGGTGGTGCTACTCGATGAAGTGGAAAAAGCGCACCCGGATGTCCTCAACCTGTTCTACCAGGCGTTTGACAAGGGCGAGATGGCAGACGGCGAAGGTCGCCTGATTGACTGTAAAAACATCGTCTTCTTCCTCACCTCCAACCTTGGCTACCAGGTGATTGTCGAACACGCCGATGACCCGGAGACCATGCAGGAAGCCCTCTATCCGGTGCTGGCGGACTTCTTTAAACCTGCCCTGCTGGCGCGTATGGAAGTGGTGCCGTACCTGCCGTTGTCGAAAGAGACGCTCGCCACCATTATTGCCGGGAAACTCACCCGTCTGGATAACGTGCTGCGCAGTCGCTTTGGCGCGGAAGTGATTATTGAGCCGGAAGTGACGGACGAAATCATGAGCCGCGTCACCCGAGCGGAAAACGGCGCGAGGATGCTCGAATCGGTCATTGACGGCGACATGCTGCCGCCGCTCTCCCTGCTGCTGTTGCAGAAGATGGCAGCCAACACGGCGATTGCCCGGATTCGGCTGTCGGCGGCAGACGGCACGTTCACAGCAGATGTGGAAGATGCTCTGGACGACGAGTCCGTCACAGAAGATGAAACGGTTTTATGAGCAGGTTGCGCGTTTTCCGGCAGACAGGATGGTTTATTGCGGGCCTGATGGCGGGCTTACCCGCCAGTGCCGCGCCCGCAGAAACATCGTCAATGGCCGGTGTGGCGGTAGCCGTCGCCACAGCGACCCCGCCGGATGCGACAGCCACATTACAGGCCATGCAGTCCTGTCGGCGGGAGTTCGCGGCGCTGGAGCGGCTTGACTGCTATGACCGCCTGCTGGAACCGCTGTCCCCGTCAGGGTTTGACGGGGCGCTGGTCAAAGCCAGTTTTGTGGGCGAAGCCTGGACCCGTGCCATAGAGCAGGAAAAACGTCGCCAGGGCAACACCACAGAGCTGCTGGTGACGCAGGTGCCGGGGGAACGCCCGACGGTGGTGGTAACCACCCCGGCTATCGGCCATGTTCCGCCTCGCCCGGTGCTGATGTTCAGCTGTGTGGACAATATCACCCGGATGCAGGTGGCGCTGGTGCACCCTCTGGATGTCCATGATATCGCCGTCACCCTGAATGCCGACAGCCGGGTATTGCGCAGCCACTGGTTTGTGCGCGAGAACGGCACCCTGCTGGAGTCCAGCCGGGGGCTGTCCGGGATTGATGAAATTAAGCAACTGTTCGGCGCAACAACGCTGACGGTGGATACCGGCGCAGACAACGCAGCCGGAAAGCTGACCTTTAACATTGACGGGCTGGCACGGGTTATTGCGCCGCTACGCGACGCCTGCCACTGGGCGGGAGAATAAAAATATGGCAATGGACTTACGCGATCCGAATGTCTGGATATCGCACCTGCTGGAAAACCTGCCTGAAGAAAAACAGGCATCGGCGCTAAAAGATGACAACCCGGACTGGGAGTATATCGACGGCGAAATCGTCAAACTGGGTTCACTGGCCCACAGCCAACTGGATATCCCGGAACTCCAGCGCCGGGGGCTGGTCATTCTGGCTTCGGAGAGTAAGGATTTTCGTCTGCTGGCGCATCTGCTGAGAACCCTGCAACATGCCGGTGATCCGCTTCTGGCCTTGCGCCTGCTGGCACTGTATGTGGAACATTACTGGGCGGTGGCCGCGCCGCAGAATATGGCACATAAAAAACGCTTCGCCAGCCAGGTCATTAAACGCTTTGAAACAGGTATTGAAGGCTTTTCACAGAACGCCGCCACAGCGCAGCGCGATGCGCTATTAGGTGAACTGGCGAAACTGGCGCAGTGCTGGCAGTCACATAACGTCCCGGAACTGGCACAGGCTACCGATGATCTTTTTGCCCTGTACCAGCGTACGTTTAATCGTGCGGCTCCTGCTCCGGTCCCCACTCCGGCGGCCTCCGGTAGTTCACCACAAACCACCGTCACGTCTGAAAGCAGCATGACGCAAACCAGTGCTCCGGCTCTACAGATCGCCATCGACAGTCACGACGACAAAGCCTGGCGCGACACGCTGTTAAAAGTGGCGGCTATTTTATGTGAACGCCAGCCGGACTCGCCGCTGGGCTATCGCCTGCGCCGCCATGCCCTGTGGCAATCCATCACCAGTACGCCCCAGGCGGAAAGCGATGGACGTACCCCACTGGCTGCGGTCTCTGCCGATATGGTGGCGGATTACCATGCTCAGCTCGGTAGTGCCGATATGGCGCTGTGGCAGCAGGTGGAAAAAAGCGTATTGCTGGCACCCTACTGGCTGGACGGTCACTGCATTTCTGCACAGACGGCGCACCGTCTTGGCTATACCGCCGTGGCCGATGCCATCCGCGATGAAGTCGTTTCCTTCCTTGGCCGTCTGCCCGCTCTTGCCGATCTTCTGTTTAACGACCACACACCGTTTGTTTCTGAAAAAACGAAGCAATGGCTTGCAACTCAGCCAGGTAACCAGGCCGCGCCAGTCATACAGGTGAGTAATGAAGATATTCAGGCTGCGCGGTTGTGTTTTGATGAACAGGGGCTGGAAGCCGCCTTACGGTATCTGGATACGTTGCCCGCCGGTGAACCCCGCGATCAGTTTCACCGCCAGTACCTTGCCGCACAGTTGACGGAGGAGGCGGGGCTGATACAGCTTGCGCAGCAACAGTACCGGATGTTGTTCAGGATGGGATTGCAGATGATGGTGGCAGACTGGGAGCCGTCCCTGCTTGAGCAGCTAGAACAAAAATTCACGGCAGAACAATAAAAGAGAACAGGAGTTTTTGTGTTCAGATTACCAACACCCCGACTATTCAGCGGACTCAAATCAGCCCTGCGCCCGGCGATGCCCCGGTTTAAAGTTTCTGCATTCTGGCTGCTGATACTGGCGTGGATTTTCCTGCTGGTATGGATCTGGTGGAAAGGCCCGACATGGACGCTGTATGAAGAGCAGTGGCTCAAACCACTGGCGAACCGCTGGCTGGCAACGGCGGCGTGGGGGATTATTGCCCTGGTGTGGCTTACCGTCCGGGTAATGAAGCGCCTGCAACAGCTTGAAAAAATGCAAAAGCAACAGCGCGAGGAAGCCGTTGATGCGCTCAGTGTGGAACTGAACGCCCAGCAGCGTTACCTCGACCGCTGGCTGCTGCGCCTGCAACGCCATCTCGACAACCGCCGTTTCCTGTGGCAGTTGCCGTGGTATATGGTCATCGGTCCTGTGGGCAGTGGCAAAACGACACTGCTGCGCGAGGGGTTTCCGTCAGACATTATTTATGCCCCGGAGGGCGCGCGCGGCGCAGAACAACGCCTGTACCTCACGCCCCATGTCGGTAAACAGGCGGTGATCTTTGATATCGACGGCACACTCTGCGCTCCCGCTGATGCGGATATCCTGCATCGCCGTCTGTGGGAACATGCCCTCGGCTGGCTGAAGGAAAAGCGCGCGCGCCAGCCGCTGAACGGGATTATTCTGACACTCGATTTACCCGATCTGCTGACCGCAGACAAACGCCGCCGCGAGCATCTGTTACAGACGCTGCGCAGCCGCTTACAGGATATACGCCAGCATCTTCATTGCCAGTTACCGGTTTACGTGGTACTGACCCGGCTTGATTTATTGCAGGGTTTTGCCGCCCTGTTTCAGTCACTGAACAGACAGGATCGCGATGCGATTCTGGGTGTTACGTTCACCCGCCGTGCTCATGAAAATGATGACTGGCGAACAGAGTTGAATGCTTTCTGGCAGACATGGGTGGATCGAATGAATCTGGCGTTGCCGGATCTGATGGTCACCCAGACTCACACCCGCGCGTCTTTATTCAGTTTTTCCCGCCAGATGCAGGGAAGCCGTGAGCCGCTGGTGTCACTGCTTGAGGGTCTGCTTGACGGCGAAAATATGAACGTGATGCTGCGTGGTGTCTATCTCACCTCTTCGCTTCAGCGTGGACAGATGGATGATATATTCACCCAGTCTGCTGCCCGCCAGTACCGACTGGGCAATAACCCACTGGCGTCCTGGCCTCTGGTGGACACCGCGCCTTATTTCACCCGCAGCCTGTTCCCGCAGGCATTACTCGCAGAGCCTAATCTGGCAACAGAGAGCAGCGCCTGGCTGATGCGTTCCCGTCGCCGCCTGACGGTTTTCTCTGCCACAGGCGGCGTGGCGGCACTGCTTCTCATCACCGGCTGGCATCACTATTACAACGGTAACTATCAGTCCGGCATCACCGTGCTTAAGCAGGCCAAAGCCTTTATGGACGTGCCGCCTCCGCAGGGGGAAGATGACTTTGGCAACCTGCAACTGCCACTGCTGAACCCGGTACGCGATGCAACACTGGCCTATGGCGACTGGGGCGAGCGCAGCCGTCTGGCCGATATGGGCCTGTACCAGGGGAGACGTATCGGGCCATATGTGGAACAGACCTATCTGCAACTTCTGGAGCAGCGTTACCTGCCCTCGCTGTTTAACGGGCTGGTCAAAGCGATGAATGCCGCGCCGCCGGAGAGTGAAGAAAAACTCGCGGTGCTGCGCGTGATGCGAATGCTGGAGGACAAAAGCGGACGTAACAATGAGGTGGTGAAGCAGTATATGGCAAAACGCTGGAGCGAAAAGTTCCACGGACAGCGCGATATCCAGACACAACTGATGTCCCATCTTGACTACGCGCTGGCTCATACTGACTGGCATGCAGAGCGTCAGGCGGGCGACGGTGATGCCATCAGCCGCTGGACGCCATATGACAAGCCCGTGGTATCAGCACAGAAAGAACTGAGCAAACTGCCTGTCTACCAGCGGGTTTATCAGAGCCTGAAAACGCGGGCGCTGGGCGTTCTTCCTGCTGACCTCAATCTGCGTGACCAGGTAGGGCCAACCTTTGACCAGGTGTTTACATCTGCCGATGATAACAAACTGGTTGTTCCACAGTTTCTTACCCGTTACGGCCTGCAAAGCTATTTTGTAAAACAGCGCGATGAACTGGTTGAACTGACGGCGATGGATTCCTGGGTACTCAACCTCACCCGCAGCGTGAAATACAGTGACGCCGACCGCGCGGAAATTCAGCGCCAGTTGACCGAGCAGTATATCAGCGACTACACCGCCACCTGGCGGGCCGGGATGGACAATCTCAATATCCGCAATTTTGAGTCCATTGGACAACTGACTGGCACTCTGGAGCAGGTTATCAGCGGCGACCAGCCTTTGCAGCGGGCGCTGACCGTGCTGCGTGACAACACACAGCCAGGAGTCTTTTCTGAAAAACTCTCTGCCAAAGAGCGGGATGAGGCCCTGGCAGAGCCGGATTACCAGTTACTTACCCGCCTCGGGCATGAATTCGCCCCGGAAAACAGTACCCTGACAGTACAGAAAGACAAAGAAAGCACGATGCAGGCCGTATACCAGCAGCTCACCGAGTTACACCGCTACCTGCTGGCAATCCAGAACGCGCCTGTACCAGGGAAATCGGCGCTGAAAGCCGTGCAGTTAAGGCTTGATCAGAACAGCAGCGATCCAATATTCGCCACCCGCCAGATGGCAAAAACACTGCCTGCTCCGCTCAACCGCTGGGTAGGCAGGCTGGCTGACCAGGCCTGGCATGTGGTGATGGTGGAAGCCGTTCACTATATGGAAGTGGACTGGCGCGACAGCGTGGTGAAACCGTTTAACGAGCAACTGGCAAATAACTATCCGTTTAATCCACGTTCTGCACAGGATGCCTCACTGGATGCCTTCGAACGATTCTTTAAACCGGATGGCATACTGGATACCTTCTACCAGCAGAACCTGAAACTGTTTATCGACAATGATCTGAGCCTGGAAGACGGCGATAACAGCGTCATTATCCGCGAAGATATTATTGCGCAACTGGAAACCGCGCAGAAAATCCGTGACATCTTCTTCAGCAAACAGAACGGTCTGGGAACATCCTTTGCCGTGGAAACGGTATCGCTTTCCGGCAACAAACGCCGCAGCGTACTGAACCTTGACGGCCAGTTAGTCGATTACAGCCAGGGCCGTAACTATACCGCCCATCTGGTCTGGCCTAACAATATGCGCGAAGGCAACGAAAGCAAACTGACGCTGGTTGGTGCCAGCGGCGGCGCACCGCGCAGTATCAGCTTCAGCGGGCCGTGGGCACAGTTCCGCCTGTTCGGGGCCGGACAACTGACCGGAGTACAGGATGGCAACTTTACCGTGCGCTTTAGCGTGGACGGTGGCGCGATGACCTACCGTGTGCATACCGACACCGAGGATAACCCGTTCAGCGGTGGGTTGTTCAGCCAGTTTGGTCTGTCAGACACACTGTACTGAGGAGGCAGGGATGAATAGTAACGTACTGACACAAACTATCGTTACCGGCAGTGACCCGCGCGGGCTGCCGGAATTCAGCGCCATCCGCGAGGAAATAAACAAAGCCAGCCACCCGTCACAGCCTGAGCTGAACTGGAAACTGGTGGAGTCGCTGGCGCTGGCGATTTTTAAAGCTAACGGTGTGGATTTACACACCGCCACCTACTATACGCTTGCACGGACACGGACACAGGGACTGGCGGGCTTTTGCGAAGGTGCGGAACTGCTGGCGGCAATGGTAAGCCACGACTGGGATAAGTTCTGGCCGCAGGGCGGCCCGGCGCGTACTGAAATGCTGGACTGGTTTAACTCCCGAACCGGCAATATTCTGCGTCAGCAAATCTCCTTTGCGGAATCCGACCTACCACTGATCTACCGCACGGAGCGGGCATTGCAGCTTATCTGCGACAAACTCCAGCAGGTAGAGCTGAAGCGCGTTCCGCGCGTGGAGAATCTGCTCTATTTTATGCAGAACACGCGTAAACGGCTTGAACCCCAGCCGAAGAGTAACGCCGAGAACACCTCACAGACTACGGTCAGAACGCTGATTTATGCCCCGGAAACAATGGCTTCCTCCACGCCAGAAGCGGTAGTGCCTCCCCTGCCCGACCTGCCTGAGATGAAAGTGGAAGTGCGCAGTCTGTCAGAAAATCCCCCACAGGCCAGTGTGATGAAGCAAGGCAGTACGGTAAGAGGGTTTATCGCAGGGATCGTCTGTTCAGTGGCTGTCGCCTCAGCATTGTGGTGGTGGCAGGTCTATCCGGTGCAGCAGCAACTGTTACAGGTTAACGACACCGCTCAGGGCGCAGCAACGGTGTGGATGGCCTCACCTGAACTCGAAAACTATGAGCGCAGGCTGCAACAGCTTCTTGGCGTCTCCCCGGTACAACCGCTGGAAACCGGAATGCAGATGATGCGTGTTGCCGACAGTCGCTGGCCGGAAAGCCTGCAACAGCAGCAGGCCTCGACACAATGGAATGAGGCACTCAAAACCCGCGCACAGAGTAGCCCACAGTTGCGTGGCTGGTTACAGACTCGTCAGGACTTACATGCTTTTGCAGATCTCGTGATGCAGCGCGAGAAAGAGGGACTAACCCTTTCCTATATCAAAAATGTCATCTGGCAGGCGGAGCGGGGACTGGGGCAGGAAACACCCGTTGAGTCTCTGTTGACGCAGTACCAGGATGCCCGTGCGCAGAAGCAGAATACAGATGCGCTGGAAAAACAAATTAATGAGCGACTCGAAGGCGTGTTAAGCCGCTGGCTGCTGCTGAAGAATAACATCATGCCAGAGGCGGCAACCGGGACCACGGCCAAAAAATAATTATTTAATTAAAGGAGATTATCATGGCAAATATGAGTTATTTATCTTTGAGTGGAGAGACGCAAGGGCTGATTTCAGCAGGTTGCTCAACGCTTGATTCTGTCGGAAACAAAGCGCAACCAGGACATAAAGATCAGATCATGGTTTATGAATTAATTATCACCAAACCGGTTGATAAATCCTCACCATTGCTGGCAAAAGCACTTAGTGACAATGAAAAAATGGTAACATGTGAATTTATACTCTACCGAACCAGTAAAGCGGGTATTTACCAGCCTTATTATAAAATAAATCTGTCAAAAGCCCGAATATCAAGTATTGATTTTGTCACACCGCATGCTGTCTTGGAAAAAGAACTGGAGCCACAGGAGAGAATTGCCTTTATTTATGAAGATATTTCCTGGGAGCATACGTTAGCCGGTACGAATGCAATGAGTAAATGGCAGGATCGTGTACAGTAACTTACTGTAATAAAATAATAAATCACTATTACGGAGAGATAAAATGGCTGGTTTAAGGAATAATAGCAACACACAGAATGCACAGTGGGCTGATTATGTGGGTGACATTCTTCGGGGGGCTCAGCCGATAAACCAGCTAGTACCTCAGCACCCTTATCTTAACGATATCCCACTCATTGATGAGTTAAGGCGTCAGAACACTCATCATGTTATTCTTTTGACATTTGATGTTGCAAAAAAAATTCTCAGCTCAATAACATCATTTGATTACATTCATTTTATCACTACACATCCTTCAGGTATAAAAGATACACTCGCCTGGTTAGTTAACGCGGGTAAATTAATGACTGAGTTTGATGAAAATGGGAAAATTATATTTAACCTTAATGCCTTAAAGTATACAAAAGCAAGTTACTTTGAAATACTTGGAGAAAAATATATAAAAATCACAACATCCAGCCCCTGGCTTTTAGAAAAGCTCGGTAAATATATTTTCTCTTCACGAGCTCCTCAAGTTCTGGAACTCGCTATTGGCTGGCGAGGAGCTTTATCTGAATCAATAAAAGGAGTTAAGTTCTGTATCTGGTTTTCAGTAGCCTGGAGAACCATAGAATTTATTACGAGTTCAGAGCGAGATCTGGTTAATTTTCTTGGTGATTTTTCAATGGATGTGGCCAAAGCAGTGATTGCAGGCGGTGTTGCAACCGCTATTGGAAGCCTGGCTTCTTTTGCCTGTCTTAGTTTTGGCCTTCCAGTAATTCTTGTAGGAGGAGCAATTTTACTTACGGGGATAGTGTGTACAGTTGTTTTAAATGAAATCGATGTTCAATACCATTTATCAGAAAAATTAAAAGATGCAATTAGAGATGGACTAAAACGGCAACAGGAACTTGATAA
>OODE01001667.1_pt1 | contig 13494 bp, 16 predicted proteins | sample 1671771 | NCBI WGS metagenome assembly OODE01 (sample SAMN06348191, study PRJEB24527) | human gut metagenome | biome: human gut; feature: ankylosing spondylitis patient; material: feces | host: Homo sapiens | place: China | collected 2015-10 | reverse complement strand
TATTTTTTATCATATACCAGAAGTCTAAAGTGTGGACAATTACAAGATTGAAAAATTTAAGTGGGTGTGTATGTTGAGTGTCATCCCTTTTTCTTATAAATATTTCTTCTTATCTTCTTTCTGACTCATACATGCAACATTATTACAAATCACAATTGACAAATACCTGCTAAATGTTATAAAATAGCAATGTTAAAGGCATTGATGGTGCACAGTAAGAAACCAAGTGTTTCCGAATTTCACACCGTAGCTGTATCTCTGAATGCGATGCAACAATCATTTTCATATCATGTATCAGTAGGAGATAACGGAGTCTGCCCGTTACGCAGAGACTTAAGTGCTTATGGTAATTAAGAAGAAGTTTAACGATACCATAGGAATTAGGGTGGTACCGCGAGTATATATTAAGAACTCGTCCCTTTGCGGACGGGTTCTTTTTCTTTTGCCTGAATACAGAAGAAAAAGTAACCTGATCCGAGAATATAGAAAAGATCAATAAAGGAGAACTAAGCAGATGAAAGAGAGATTAGAGGCAATCAAGAAAGCTGCCTTGGAGAAAATCGAGCAAGCAGATGCAATGGATAGTTTAAATGATATCCGTGTATCTGTACTGGGTAAAAAAGGTGAATTAACTCAGGTATTAAAAGGAATGAAGGACGTAGCCAAAGAAGAACGTCCGATCGTTGGACAGATGGTCAATGATACCAGAGCAGTCATCGAAGAAGCATTAGAAAAAGAGATGACTTTATTAAAGAAAAAAGTTCGTGAAGAGAAGATGAAACGTGAAATCATCGACGTTACATTACCTGGGAAAACTCATGAAAAAGGACATCGTCATCCAAACCAGATCGCGCTGGAAGATTTAGAGAGAGTATTTATCGGTATGGGATACGAAGTTGTAGAAGGACCAGAAGTAGAATACGATAAATACAACTTTGAAATGTTAAATATTCCTGCAAATCATCCTGCAAAAGATGAACAAGATACATTCTATATCAACAAAGATATCGTGTTAAGAACACAGACATCTCCTGTACAGGCTCGTATCATGGAAACAGGACAGATGCCAATCCGTATGATCGCACCTGGACGAGTATTCCGTTCTGACGAAGTAGATGCAACACATTCTCCATCTTTCCATCAGGTAGAAGGATTAGTTGTAGATAAAGGAATCACATTTGCAGACTTAAAAGGAACATTAGAGCAGTTCGCAAAAGAATTCTTCGGACCAGATACAAAAGTAAAATTCCGTCCACATCATTTCCCATTTACAGAGCCAAGTGCGGAAGTAGACGTGACATGTTTCAAATGTGGTGGAAAAGGATGTCGTATGTGTAAAGGAAGCGGATGGATCGAGATCTTAGGATGTGGAATGGTTCACCCACACGTGCTTGAAATGTGCGGAATCGACCCAGAAGTATATTCAGGATTTGCATTTGGAATCGGTTTAGAGCGTGTCGCATTATTAAAATACGAGATCGACGATATGCGTCTGTTATACGAAAATGATAAGAGATTCTTATCACAGTTCTAAGAGAAACGATAAGAATATTTCGAATAGAGAAGATAGAATAAAGGAGAATAAAAGTAATGGATACACCAATTTCATGGATCAAAGCTTATGTGCCTGATCTTGATTGCACACCACAGGAATATGCAGATAAAATGACATTATCTGGTTCCAACATGGAAAGTGTCACATATTTAGATAAAAACTTAGAAAAGATCGTAGTCGGAAAGATCGAGAAGATCGAAAAACATCCAGACGCAGACAAGCTGATCATCTGTCAGGTGAATGTTGGAGATGAAACAGTTCAGATCGTAACAGGAGCACCAAACGTATCAGAAGGAGACTTAGTACCAGTTGTCTTAGACGGTGGACGAGTTGCCGGAGGACATGACGGTGGAAAGAACCCAGAAGACGGAATTAAGATTAAAAAAGGAAAACTTCGTGGAGTAGAATCTTTTGGTATGATGTGTTCTATTGAAGAACTTGGAAGTTCCAGAGACATGTACCCAGAAGCACCGGAATATGGAATCTACATTTTCAATAAAGACGTAAAACCAGGAGATGATGCAGTTGAAGCTTTAGGACTTCGCGATGCAGTTGTCGAATTCGAGATCACATCAAATCGTGTAGACTGCTTCAGCATGATCGGTATGGCAAGAGAAGCAGCCGCTACATTTAAGAAAGACTTCTTCCCACCAGTTGTCACAAAGACTGGAAATGATGAAGATGTCAATGATTACATCAAAGTAAGAGTCGAAGACGAGGATCTTTGCCCAAGATACACAGCAAGAGTTGTAAAGAATATCAAATTAGCACCATCACCAGAATGGATGCAGAGAAGATTAGCTGCGATGGGAATCCGTCCGATCAATAACCTGGTTGACATTACGAACTATGTGATGGAAGAATTCGGACAGCCAATGCATGCATACGATCTTGATACGATCGCAAACAAAGAGATCGTCGTACGCCGTGCAAAAGCAGGAGATAAATTCACTACATTAGATGGTGAAGAAAGAACAATGGATGAAAATGTCTTAATGATCTGTGATGGAGAAAAAGAAATTGGTATCGCAGGTATCATGGGTGGAGAAAACTCTATGGTAACAGATGATATCAAGACATTATTATTTGAAGCAGCATGCTTTGATGGAACAAATATCCGACTCTCTTCTAAGAGAATCGGTTTAAGAACCGATGCATCTGGTAAATTCGAAAAAGGATTAGACCCAGAAAATGCAATGGCAGCGATGGATCGTGCATGCCAGCTGATCGAAGAATTAGGAGCAGGAGAAGTTGTTGGAGGAGCCGTTGATGTTTATCCAAATCCAGTCAAACAGATCCGCCTTCCATTAGAAGTAGACAAGATGAATGCCCTTCTTGGAACAAATGTATCCAAAGAAGAAGTCTTAGAATATTTCGGAAGAATCGACCTTGGATATGATGAAGCAACAAATGAAGTCATCGTACCATCCTTCCGTCAGGATCTTCACCGTATGGCAGACCTTGCAGAAGAAGTTGCAAGATTCTACGGATATGATAACATCCCAGTTACATTACCAAACGGAGAATCCACAGCCGGTAAGAAACCATTCAAGATCCGTGTTGAAGATGTCTGCAGAAATGTAGCAGAACAGAACGGATTCTGTGGTGGAATGACATATTCCTTCGAAAGTCCAAAAGTATTCGATAAATTATTATTAGCTGAAGATGCAAAAGAACGTCAGGCAATCGAGATTTCAAACCCATTAGGAGAAGACTTCAGTATCATGAGAACAGTTTCCTTAAACGGAATGTTAACATCTCTGTCCACAAACTTGGCACACAGAAATAAAAATGTAAGATTATATGAATTTGGAAATATCTACATTCCAAAAGCATTACCATTAACAGAATTACCAGATGAAAGAATGCAGATGACACTTGGAATGTACGGAGAATGTGATTTCTTCACATTAAAAGGTGTTGTAGAAGATATGCTTGATTCCTTAGGATTAGGTGGAAGATCTGAATATGCACCAACAGGTGAACATCCATTCTTACACCCAGGAAGAGCAGCAGATGTGACGATCGATGGAGAAAAAATCGCCTATATCGGACAGATCCATCCAGAAGTTATGGATAACTATAACATGAAAGGTGAGGTCTATGTAGCAGTCATCGACATGCCAACATTAGTACCGAAAGCAACCTTCGACCGCAAATACGAAGGAGTAGCCAAATTCCCAGCAATGAAACGTGACTTAAGTATGGTTATGAAGAAAGACATCTTCGTTGGACAGCTTGAGAAGATCTTCAAAGATAAAGGTGGAAAACTTCTCGAATCCTACGAATTATTCGATGTCTACGAAGGAGACCAGATTGAAAAAGGATATAAATCCGTAGCATACTCCTTAACATTCAGAGCAAAAGACCGTACGTTAGAAGACGCAGAAGTATCTAAGATCGTTGAGAAGATTCTTGATGAATTGAAGAAATTAGGCGTTGAATTACGTGCTTAATTGTGATTGAAAATAAAATAAAGTGAGAATTAAAATCCTCTGGCAGATAATAGTGTCAGGGGATTTTTGTTTATCAGAAAGAAGCAATATGTAAAGGTGTTGAAAAAATTATTGTTTTTCAATAATTTTTATGCTACAATAATCTTGAAATTATCGAAAAACAATAATTGGAGGTAGATAGGATGAAATCAAACATAAATAAACTAATCCTGATCGAAGTCATCGCAGGAATCCTTTTTGCATTCATAGCAAGCAAAATCCTGCATATGACAGCAGCACTACAGATCATGTACTTACCATTTGAACTCATAGGAAAAGGGCTAAGATTTCTATCCCTAAGTTCAGCAATAGGAAATGTCATCGCGATCATCATATACGCAGCCATTTCAATGATACCAGCAATCTATATCATCTATCAGAGAAAAAGAGGAAGAACACAGAAAGAAGACATATTACTTGTTGCATTCACAGGGCTATTATTTTATTCCCTGTATATGTTCATCAATCCAGGACTCATGTATCAGAAAATGCCAGACATTTTTTCAATGGACCAAAGCAGTTTGATTGTAATGAAAATTATTTACGCATTCATCATTTACAGCGTCCTGATCATGTGGTTGATCATGAAAGCGATCCGTTTTCTTGGAGATGACAGCCAGAAGAATTGGAAAAGCCGCTTGTATTTTGGGATGAAAGGACTGCTTGCTGCACTAGTCAGTTATTACACGCTTTTGATCACATATGCAAAGACATTTGAACTGCTTCATAAGAGCGAAAATAAACTGCAAAATGTATCTTCGATAGTATGGTTTAAATCAGTATTACAGTTATTACCAATCATTATGACAATCCTGCTATTTATCAACATCATTCATGTAGTAAAAGCAATCGAAGATCATAAGGAAGAGCAGCAGATGATGACAGTGGCAAGACTTGCAAGTGTCGCAAAGGTTACTGCAGTGGTTACAGTCATATCAGATTTTATCCTGAATTTTTACCAGTTTTTACTAGGAGCAACCTTACAGAATGTAAATGTTACGTTTGCACCAGATGTATCCATGGAACCATTGATCATAGCATTTGGAGCATTGATCTTCCATGAATACTTCAAGCGGACTAAACAGTTAAAAGAAGAAAATGACCAGTTTATATAGAAGGAATGATAGTTATGGCAATAAAAATACATTTGGATGACATCTTAAAAGAACGAAACATGACATCCAAAGAACTATGTAAAAAAGTCCATATTACAGAAGCAAACCTGTCAATCTTAAGAAGCGGCAAGGCAAAAGGAGTGCGTTTCTCAACGATCAATAAGATCTGCTATTATCTTGAGTGCGATGTCGGAGATATCTTGAAATTTGACGGGAGATTGGAGGAAGAAGATGAGTAGGGGAATCAGAAAAACAGGAATACTTATAGCGGTTATGCTTACGGTAGTAGTCTTAACAGGATGCCAGATTGCAAAGAAGGACGAAAGTGGACAGGCGAAGGAAGAATTATATGGAGCTTATGCAGTTGTAGGGGACAGGATACCAGACGGTAAGATAGATGGAGTGAAAGATAAGAAAGGATTTGTGCATTTTAAGAAAGTAAAAGGATATTTTCTATATAAATATATGCCAGAAAAAGATACTGTCAGTATGAATGGAGATCCACAGCTGACACATTTTAATTTCGTATCAAATGTTGATGGACAAATAGATGATAAAAATAATATCACATCGAAGGAAAAAGAACAAAAAGTAAAGGCAACGATGTATATTCAAGAAACAAAAGGCGTAGTAACAACAAGTTTGGGAATGGTTTGTAAAAGATCAGATGGAACAGTTTATTTAAAGAATGCAGATGGATTTAAGGGATGTGCATCAGTGCAAGATTTTGAAAAAGGTCAATCAATGACACTAAACTTTTCATCTGATGTGGGAGATAAAAAAATCAGTTATGAAGTGGAATTTAAAGCAGACCGTGCAGTAAGAAAGATTCAGATCATCGAAATGAACAAAGATGATGTCAAGATCAAAAAAACAGCCTATATTTCACCTAAAATAAAACAATACCAGATGCAAAAAGATACAGCATATGTTATCATAAATGAACAGCTGATCGGTATGAAAGGTCAAACGATCAACAGACAGAAGATACATTCAGCAAAGAAGAATTTCACATATAAATGGAATCAGCTTGGAGATGATGGAGTATTGACACCGACAGACTTGAAGTTTAAAAAGTAAAATCAGGAGGATAAAATTGAAATATGAAAGATAAAAGAGAATCATTTAACAGCAGATGGGGATTTATCCTCGCCTGCATTGGTTCGGCAGTTGGCATGGGAAATATATGGATGTTTCCGACAAGGGTATCTTTGTATGGGGGAGGTTCCTTTTTGATCCCGTATTTTATCTTTGTTGTTGTGATCGCATCCACTGGTGTGATCGGAGAGATGAGTTTTGGACGTGCGGCACGGTCTGGACCGATTGATGCATTTGGGATGGTCTGTGAGAAGATAGGAAAGAGAAAAGTCGGGGAAGGGTTAGGAATGATCCCAGTTCTTGGTTCTCTTGCGATGGCGATCGGATATACAGTTGTGATGGGGTGGATCTTAAAATATGCTGTTGGAACTTTCACGGGGGCAACACTTGCACCAAAGACGATTGAAGAATTTGGCGGACGTTTTGGAACAATGGCATCTGCATTTGGAAATAATATCTGGCAGATTCTTGCTTTGATCTTATGTATGTGTATTTTAATCTTTGGTGTAGGAGCAGGAATCGAGAAAGCCAATAAGATTTTAATGCCAATTTTCTTTACACTGTTTGTGATCCTTGGAATCTACGTGGCATTGCAACCAGGAGCAGCAGCGGGATATCAATATATTTTCAGAGTCGATAAGGCGGCCATCTTAGATCCAAAGACATGGATCTTTGCACTAGGGCAGGCCTTCTTCTCCTTATCCGTCGCAGGAAATGGAACATTGATCTATGGATCATATTTATCCGATGAAGAAGACATTCCATCATCTGCGGCAAGAGTTGCATTTTTTGATACGGTCGCTGCGATGCTTGCAGCACTCGTGATCATCCCAGCTATGGCAACAACCGGAGCAACACTGGATCAAGGAGGACCGGGGCTGTTATTTATCTATCTTCCAAACCTGATCAGCTCTATGCCAGGAAGTACGATCATCGCGATCATCTTTTTCGTTGCAGTGCTTTTTGCGGGAATGACATCACTGATCAATCTCTACGAAGCACCAATCGCAACTGTACAGGAAAAACTCCACGTAGGAAGAAAGGCCGCCTGCGTGATCATCGCAGTGATCGGTGTGATCGTCTCCTTATTGATCCAGGGCATCGTATCTGACTGGATGGATATCTTATCCATTTACATCTGCCCACTAGGAGCAGGACTCGCAGGAATCATGTTCTTCTGGATCGCCGGAAAGAAATATGTAGAAACACAGGTAAACAAAGGAAGAGAAACAAAATTTACAAAGATGTATTATCCAATCTGCAAATATATTTATGTATCGATCTGTATTTTGGTATTGATACTTGGAATTGCATTAGGTGGAATTGGGTAATGAATGTAGAATCGTAGTTAAAGTATATCTTAGCTGCGATTTTTTTTCATAGGAAATTTCGATGAAAGCAAACAAATTAAGTTCCAAGAAATCGTACGAAATTACAAGGAAAGAATATTTACATTTAAGAAGATTTTTGCTATGATATAACTATCAAAGTAGAAGTATTGTTGAAACTTATATAACTATAAATGTAGAATAAATAACAAAGATAAAGGGGATTTAGCTATGGAATTAAAAGAATTAACAAGTGCAGAACAGGTTGTGATGAAATGTATCTGGGATTATGGAAAGGATATGCCATTACAGCAACTGATTGAAAATCTAAAACAAGACTATGGAAAAGATTATAAAAGAACAACGATCCGTACATTTGTCCTTCATTTAGAAGAGAAAGGATATGTGACAACATATCAGATTGGGAAATATTCTTATATTAATTATCTGATCGAAGAGCAGGATTATAAAGAACAGGAATTGGAAAAGACAAAGAATTTCTGGTACAAAGAATCTGGATTTGATCTGGTAAAGACATTATATAAAGGAAAATTAAATGAGGGGAAACTAAAGAAACTCAAAAAGTTGTTAGAAGAAATCGATGATTGACAGGAGAAGATATGATAGACATAAGAGAGATATTGGTTAGGGTATTTAGTGCGACATTTTTATCCATGTGCACAGGAAGCTGTATGTTTGTTTTCTGGATGGTACTAAGAAAGTTTTTTGCAGACAGGATTCGTCCAAAAGTCTATGATGTGATATTAAAGATCATTTTAATTGCTTACTATGTTCCGGCAGGATATCTGTTAGTAAATATTTTTTTTGATAATGGGTATGTATTTGATTTTACAGGTACTATCATCAATGCTTTTTATGCTATATCGTTGTTCTGGCTGGCTGGAGCAATTGCAACAGTTCTGAAGTTTGGAGAACGAACTTTCCGAATTAGAAGGGAAAAAGAAAGATGTTTTCCATGTAAGATGTATGTGCAAAAGATCTTTGAAGATTGTAAAAGAGAGCTTGGAATTTGCAGATCAATAGAAGTATTACAAGGATATCGCATTCAGATTCCAATGACAGCAGGAATATTAAAACCATGTGTGTTTTTACCTGTGGAAGATATGGAAGAAGAACAATTAAAAACGTGTATCTACCATGAACTCACGCATTATAAGAAGTACGATATATTTTGGAATTATATAGCATGTCTGATGGTATGTATTCACTGGTATTGTCCATGGATCAGAACTGTATTTCGCAAGAACGATGAATGGAGCGAGGTGATTTGTGATTTATCAGCAATTGGTTATGTAGGATCAGTAAAGCGTTATTTTACAACGATTTTTGAGATGAGTCAGAAAAGTCAGGGAATCAAAGCATATCGAGCAGCATGTTTGTTTGAAAGCCAAGATAGCTTAGAACAAAGAATCTACTATGCAATGATGTATCGAAAACAAAAGAAGATAAAATATGCTGCGGTGGTTGCAATGACCGTGATATTTTGTGGAATGAGTGTAACCAGTACTTTGGCTGCGGGTAAGGGATATCAAAAGGCGTATACAAAGTGGGTACAAGAAACGGAAGTAGAAATAGAAGAACCAGATGATGAGGAAGAGGAGAGAATATCGTATGAAGAAAAAACTGGAGTTTTGGGAAATGATAAGAGTGAAAGCATAAAGAAAATAAATTTAAAAAAATTTAAAAAGATGAATACAATGACTTTTAAGAACCAAATAAAAAATGGAAAAAGACTGAGATATAAAGGATTAGTTGCAAAACAAAATGAAAATATAGAACTTACAATAGGAAGTCAGAAGAAATGTAAATATATAAAAGCTGGAATTATGGATTCTCAAAATAAGGTTAGATATATACAAGATAGGGGTACAGATTTAATTAGATATCAGTTTAGAATAAAAGAAGAAGGAAAATATGATGTTTTTATTGAAATGGAAGGTATGAAAAAAATGAAGATTTCTGGGATGATTGCGATAAATGATTGAAGAAATATGAGGTGAAAAAAATGAAACATATGAGATTATTGATAATAATATTTGCAATATTGTTTAGTTGTTCTACTTACAATATAAGTGCGAATGAAAATACAGATGACATAGTAGAAGAAAAGATAGACGTATCAGAAAACATTAATGAAGAGATTGGAGATGAACAGGAAGATTTAGAATCAATTTCTAATGTAGTAGAAATTGATTGGACGGTAAAAAATGGGGTAAGAAAGAAAACAAAAGAATTTTATAAAAAGAAAGGAAGTACTGTAAATATTAATTTAAAAATAAAGCCAGGAACACAGAGTGTTAAAATCGGATATTTAGATAAAGATCAAATAAAACACTATAAAACAGTAAAAGCAAAAATAGATTATGATTTTGCAATAAAAAAAACAGGATATATACAGGTATTTGTTGAAAATAACAGCGGAAAGACAGTAACAGCAAGTGGAAGTTATATTAAATGATATTTATAATCAAGGGGAGGAATGGGTAACGGAAACAAATGAAATAAAAAATTATACCAACCAAATTTTAGATAAAATGCTAAAAACTATTACAAACGAGGAACTAGAAGCTGTATTATGCCTAGAATAGTAGGAGGAAAGAGTATGCTTTTTTTAAGAATTCTTATTGTAGCATTTATTGTAACGGGAATAATGGACTTATTAGCAAAAAAAAGTAGGAAAAAAACAGGAGCATTGAAAAAATTTGTCGTACGAGCTCCACTAGATTTTGCAGGATTGGGAACTATAGTAATGATAATAGTCATTGGTGCCTTGGTTTTTGCTCAAGTAGAAAATCAGGACATCCCATTACCAATTATGGTGATTTTTATATTAGTTGTAATAATTCCGGGTTTTTTACTCATGGTAGCTCCTATAAAAGGGGTATGGGATATCATTGTAGATGGTGATGATATTACTGTGGTGAAAGCATTTATTTTTAAACGTCATTGGAAATTTTCTGATATTAGTTATGGGAAAGTGACTAGAGGAGGAATGAAAATATATGTGGAAGGGGGAAAGAAAAAAGCCTTTTTTGTAGATGGAATGTGTGAGCATTTTTCTAACTTTATGAAACGAATGGAAAAAGAAGGGAAAAATATCATATATCCTGAAGGAATGTAATTGTATACAGATGGAAAAACCGTGCACTATGGCTATGATGAGCAGATACGACTTTTCGAACTAAAAGAGGGAGGCCGGATCATCAGCTATGGGTATGATGCATTGGGCAGACTGTCAGAAATCCAAAAGGACGGACAGATACAGACAGCGTATGGATATGATGCCTTTGGAAACCGTACATGGAAAGAAGAAAATGGCGAAAGGACTTCGTACCAGTACAATATCCTCAACCAGATGGTGAGCGAAAAGCATAGAGAAGTCTGGAAAGAGTACGGCTACAGCAGCTATTGGAGCAGGTGTAGGAGCAGGAATAAATTTAATATCGCAAGGGATAAATATTGCGAGAGGAAAACAGAAAAAATTTAATGTTGGTTCTTTTTTTGGAAGTGCTATTGAAGGCGGAATTGTTGCAGGAGTAAGTGCGATTCCGGGTGTAGGATCAGTAGCTGTAGGATTATCGGCTGGAGTTGGAGGAGGAATTAACAGTGTGTTGAAGCAGTATGGAGAAAGTGGGGAAATAGATATAGGACAGGTGGCAGAAGATGCGATGGTTAGTGGTGTTGTTGGTGGGATTGCATATAAATTTACCAATATACGAAATGCTAAGGCAGGAAAAACACCGACTGCTCAGGAAATATCTGCAAATGCAAAGACAAGAGATGCGAGAAAAAAAGTATTAGATGAAATAAAAGCAAGTGGGAAGACTCCAAGCGGACTCAGACGAAGAGTTGATAGTTCGTATGCCTTAAAACACAAAGAATTATTAAAAAAATACGCTCAATCATCAATAGTTGGAAATAGTAAAGAACTACTTGCTAATCAGCTGGAGTATGAAACTGACATATATGTAATTAAAGGGCATGCAAATATAAAAGGATATATTAAAGATATGTTAAAAGATTTTTTGCCAATAGAAAACAGTGATGATTGGATAATGTCGATATTAAGCAACAATATTAAGGTCGATAAAGATGGTGAAGAAACGTTAGAAATTTGTGGAGTAATGGGATAGGAGACCAGCTATGAATATTAAAGAACTTGTACCAGTAATCAGCATTCTTTTATCCATAAGAATAGCTGAATACGCTATGAAAAAATATAAGGAACAGAAAGACGTTGAGGTAACAAAAAAGCAGAAATCCAGAAAGCAGACAAAAAAATATATAATTACAGCACCCAGCATCTTGAAAGTAGGATTACCATGCGGAATATTTTTTGGTTGTACAACTATTGCTTTTATTTTAAGTCAGATCTTCAAATGGGAATTTGTACAACAGATAGAAAATTGTTATTTTATGTTGATTTGTTTGTTGGTATCTATAGGATTTACAGTATTAGGAATTGTTCTGACATTATATGGATACATATGGAAGATAGAATATGACACACAAGAGATTATCTACCGTTCTGCATTAGGAATTACAAGGAAATATAGAATTGAAGATATTACAAGATGCGTAGGAAAGAGAAGAAATCAATATCGCTTTTATCAGGGGGAGAAAAAGATATTCCAGTATGAAATGGATGCAGAAGGAGATGTTTATGATTTACTAATTATTTTGAAAAAAAGGGGGATAGATGAAGAAGAATTGATTCCATCTACGAAAGAGCACTGCATCGTAGAGCCAATGATTATCCGGAAAATATTGCCTATCATAGGTTTCTGCATTTATACTTTTTTTACAACTGTATTATTTTTGACTCGAGATGGGAAAATTTGGATGTATCTGTTGCTGGGAGTGATAGATTTACTGTTGCTTTATTACAGCGGTGTCTATTGGTATGATCAACTGGAAGTACAAGACAAACTTTATAAGAAAGATTTTCTAAAGAAAATGCGGACAGTTGAATTTAAAGAGATTACAAAGGTTGAGCAACACAAAAGTATAATAGAAAAGGAGTACATAATTATTTATGTAAAAGGAGAAAAACCAATAAAAATAGACAGATATAATGAAAATGTAGAAGTTTTGCTAATGAGATTAAAGGATGAAAAAATATCTGTAATGTGATTGATAAATAATGTGGAAGATTAGGATAAAGAAGAAGCAGTACTTATTCGGATAAAAAAGGAAAGCGGAGAACACCAGATCTCTTACTGGTACAATTTTCCAGTATTGAAACGTATATTGGTTCAGCATTTGGTGGTGCATTAGGTGGAATTTTGGGAGCACCTTCAGCTATAGGAAAAGTAGGTACAACTATAGGCGCTTCTGAAAAGATACTAAATTTTTTATCAAAGCCCTTTATTATTGGAGGGATTTCAAGTGGAACATCAACATTAGTTGGGGAAAGTCTTGAAACGATGACAGGAACAAATAAAAGGGGAATAGAACAAATCGGCTTGGATGTACTTGAAGATTTGATTTTAGGAGGTATCTTAGGCGGTATAGGATCAAAAATAAAAATAAAAGGATTAAATGCAGGAAGAAATAACTATCAAGCAATTTTTGCAGGAGGAATAACAAGGCTTGTTAATGGGACAGGTGCAATGCATCTTAAAACATTATTAAAAGGATATATTGCACAATTAGTTGAATCGATAAGAGATGGAGTAGCAGGAGAGATATATGATTATATAAAAACAGAATTATTTGGTTGTGGGGAGGCATAAAATGGAATTTAGTATTTTTAGACTTGAAATAAGAGGGATATTGTTTGGAATAGCAGTATTATGTTATATAGTGTATTGTATAAAAAAAAGAAAGTTTTTATTTGCACTTTTTTTTAAGAAAAAAAGTGTTGTAGAGCAATATAAATA
>OODE01001652.1_pt1 | contig 13585 bp, 10 predicted proteins | sample 1671771 | NCBI WGS metagenome assembly OODE01 (sample SAMN06348191, study PRJEB24527) | human gut metagenome | biome: human gut; feature: ankylosing spondylitis patient; material: feces | host: Homo sapiens | place: China | collected 2015-10 | reverse complement strand
CTTATGAAGAAGGCGACCTTCGCCGTGATTTCTCCATGTCCCTCGGATATTACGATAACCGCAAAAACAACGAATGGGTGGAATCCCGCTATGTCTGCAAGTTCATGGATGTTCCTTATCAGAACAATGATGCCAGCAACAACTATCCGGTAATCCGCTATGCCGATGTGATCCTGATGTATGCCGAAGCATTGAACCAGAACGGAAAGACGGCAGAAGCCTGCAAATATCTGAATATGACACGCCGGCGTGGTTTCGGTTATCAGACGACAGAGACCAGCCCGGTCGACCTGCAGACAACCGACAAGGCCCAGTTCGCCCTGATGGTAGAACAGGAACGCCGCGTGGAACTGGCATTCGAAAATCATCGCTGGTTCGACTTAATCCGCACCGGACGTGCTGTTGAAGTGATGAGAAGTAAAGGATTCTCCCTAAACGAAACAAACCTTATCTGCCCGATTCCGCAAAAGCAGATCGATGTCAATCCGAAACTGACACAGAACGACTATAGAATCGAATCCCGAAATTAATCGAAAAGAAAGTGTATCAAAATCCCCTTGTTCCCGCGCTTGATATAATGCGATCCCGCGTCAAGCGCGGGAACAAAGGATAGTTTTGATACACTTTTCTGCTTTTTTTCTATCTTTACAGCATACCTAAAATAATATAACATGAAGAGCTGGACAATTTTATTAAGTACGTTGTGTTTATTCTCATGCAACCAACAGGAAAATAAATTTGAAAAATATGTAGACCCGCTGATCGGTACAGATATCCGCATCGTACAAGGAAAAGACAAGAACTCGACGGAAGAACGCGGACAAATCATGCCGGCAGTCGGGGTTCCACACGGTATGACCAACTGGGTGGCACAGACACAGGCGACCGAACAGAAATGTCATCCTCCCTACTATTATTTCCAGGATGCAATCCAAGGATTCCGGGCCAGCCACTGGATGAACGGCTCCTGTACACAAGACTACGGCAGCGTCACAATTATGCCGCTCAGCAACAAGCTCGAAATAGACCCGGTCAAACGCGCCTCCACTTTCGACCACACTCAGGAAACAGCAACTCCCTCCTATTATTCGGTCGACTTGAACGACTATGACATCCATGCCGAATTGACCGGACTCTCCCGTGCAGGCATCATGCAATTCTGCTTCGAACAGGATGGCGACCACTATATCGTGATCGAACCCAATAGTGATGAAGGTGTCGCCTTCGTCGAAATCAATCCGGAGAAAAAAGAAATTACCGGTTACAACCCCGTACACCGCATCTACCAAGGATACGGTAAGGAAGCCGGATTCAGCGGACATTTCGTGATTCAGCTGAATGAAGAGATTGCCGACTATGGCGTTTGGGACAGCACCACGATCATCCCCGGACGAAAATCGGCAAAAGGACAAAAACATGCTGTCGGAGCTTGGATCAAGCTGGCTTCCGATAAGCCGGGGAAAATACTGGTCAAAGTTGCCACTTCCTTTACGAGCATCGACAATGCCCGCAAAAACTTGGCTGCCGAAATTCCGGGATGGAACTTCAACGAAGTGCGACAGGCATCCTCCGACATCTGGAACCAGGCATTGGGGCAAATCGCAGTAAAAGGAAACAACGAAAAAGAAAAGGTCAAATTCTATTCAGCTCTCTACAACGCACACTTCCTGCCCCGCACGTTCAGCGACGTGGACGGCTCCTATCCGAGATTCGACGGTGACGGACAGATTATGAAGATGGACCACGGAACCTACTATTGCGACTTCTCGCAATGGGATACCTACCGTGCCGTCCACCCTCTATTCTCCATCCTCACCCCTTCCCGCAACGGGGATATGGCACATTCGCTCGTGTTAAAAGGACAGCAAGGCGGTTGGTTGCCCATCTTCCCGTCCTGGAATAGCTACACGGCTGCCATGATCGGTGACCACTGCATCGCCATGATCGGAGACGCCATCGTCAAAGACACTCCGGGTTTTGACTATGAAGAAGCTTACACGCTGATGCGCAAAAACGCTTTCGAGGCCAATCCGGACTCCGCCAGCTATCGCGACGGGAAAGGCCGACGGGCAATAGAGTCTTACCTGAAATACAATTACGTGCCGTTAGAGGATCAAGTAACGGAAGCATTCCACCGTCGTGAACAAGTATCCCGCACACTGGAATATGCCTATGATGATTTTGTCCTTGCACAGGTTGCCAAGAAGTTAGGCAAGACAGACGATTATAAAGCACTCATCAAACGGGCGGAAAACTACCGGAACGTAATCGACCCCGAAACAGGCTATGCCCGTGGACGCCATGCCGATGGAACCTGGATCGAGCCGTTCGATCCGTTTGCCTCCACTTCGTTCATCTGTGAAGGGACTCCTTACCACTACACCTGGTATGCTCCCCAGGACATAGCCGGACTGATCCGGCACATGGGCGGAAAAGAACGTTTCATCAACCGTCTGGACAACTTCTTCGAAGGAAACTATTACTGGCATGGCAACGAGCCGGGACACCACATCGCCTATCTTTTCGCTTATGCCGGTGAACCTTGGAAAACACAAAAATGGGTACATGATATCATCAACCGCGAGTATTTCACGACTCCCGACGGACTATCCGGCAACGACGATGCCGGGCAGATGTCATCCTGGCTGGTCTTCAGCATGGTCGGCTTCTATCCGGTCTGTCCGGGCATGCCCTACTACGTGATCGGCAGCCCGTCATTCGAAGAGAGCGTTATCACACTTGAAAACGGCAAGAAGTTCACGATCGAAGCCCCAGGAGCATCGGACAAGAATATCTACATCCAGTCCGCTACCCTCAACGGACAGCCGTACGACAAGAGCTATATCCTCCATACAGACATTATGAACGGAGGCAAACTCTCGTTCGTCATGGGAGATAGCCCCAATAAAGAATGGGCTTCTTCCGCCGGATCGCTTCCACCTTCAATGGGGTTATAAAGAACGACGCATAAAAAAATCATTTACATATTCCTGCTCTGCCTCACCGTCCTACCAGACACAGGGCAGGAATTTTCAATATAGAGAAGAAAGCGGTAAAAACCGGAAAGGTAATCTACGTAGAATAAATATAGCTTTTCTTTTAAATTTTATTATATTTACGCGCTAATCGATAGGGTATATGGAATATTCAGCAGATTTAAAGGCCTTCAATCAATTATTCGCAGATTATCAAGGACGGTTCATCCGCTTTGCGAATATATATGTGAGGGATATAGCTGTTGCCGAAGATTTCACTATAGAAGCGCTGATGCAATACTGGGAAAACCGGAACACGCTGAAGGCCGATTCCAATGTTCCGGCCTATATACTCACGATCATCAAAAACAAATGTATCAACTACCTGCAACATATACAAGTCAGGGAAGATGCCAGCGAACACCTGAAGAATCATGCCGAATGGGAACTGAACACCCGCATCTCCACCCTCGAAGCCTGCAACCCGGAAGAACTGTTTACAGCCGAGGCACAGGAGATCGTAAACAAAACACTGGCCACCCTCCCTGAACAGACCCGCCGTATCTTCATCATGAGTCGCTACGAAAACAAACCTTACAAAGAGATCGCAGAAACGCTCGGCATGACAACCAAAGGCGTGGAATACCATATATCCCAGGCCCTGAAAAAGCTACATGCCAATCTGAAAGACTACATACCTCTATTGGTATTCTTATCCTATATGAACTGATCCGGCCTTTCCGCCCATACACGGCTGTCTGGCTTTACTGAGTACCGAAAACAAAAGAGCGCAGAATCATGCGGACTCATCTTACCAATGATGTCCGCATAACTCAGCGCCCTTCCGTATTTATCTGCGTCTGGTAATATCAATCCCGGTACGTTTCCGTCAAGCGATCACCTCAACAATGTTACCATCCGGATCCAAAACAGCTCCTTCATAATAACCGTCACCAGTAATACGCGGCTCGCCTACGATCTTGTAACCGTCCGAACGGAACTGTTCGATCATGGCATCCACCTTCTCTTTCGATCCGGTAGAAAAGGCAAAATGGGCAAGTCCGATGAAGACATCTGCCGTTTCTTTGGTAATATCGGTCCGCTGCATAATTTCAAGCGAAGCCCCTCCCTCGAAAGTGACGAAATAAGAGGCAAAGCCTTTCTTCGGATTCACATACTTCTCGTTGCTTTTCCCGTTGAAATACTTGATATAAAAATCACGCGAACGTTCCAGTTCATTCGTCCAGATAGCGATATGAGTCAATTGCATATGTTATTCTTATTTACAAATCCGGCAACCGGCGCATCTCGCCAGTTCTCCACGAAAACGTTTTTCTACTAATTTGTGCAAACGGTCTTTCAAGGCATCCAGACGTACGTAATCGATCACGTCCGCGGTGAAAGCTACGCTTAACAACATGCGTGCCTCGTCACGAGGAATGCCGCGGCTCTGCATATAGAACAAAGCAGTTTCGTCCAACTGTCCGGTGGTCATACCATGCGAACATTTCACATCGTCGGCATAGATTTCCAACTGGGGCTTGCTGTACATGCGGGCTTCACGGGTCGCGCAAAGATTGCGATTCGTCTGATAGGCCGCTGTCTTCTGTGCATCTTCCTTCACTAATATACGGCCGCTGAACGCACCGACCGCATGATCGTCCAAAACATTCTTGAACAGTTCGTTGCTAGTACAATGAGGTACGGCATGCGTAATATGGCTGTAGGTATCAAGCTGCTGTTCTTTGTCCAGGATCGACATACCGCACAAAGTCGCTTCAGCCTGTTCGCCGTTCAGTTCGATATAATAGTTGTTACGGGTAAGGCCGTTATTCAGCGTGATACCATTCACCAAAACATTACTTCCCGCTTCCTGCTTCACATGCACGGAGGCAAAACGAGTAGTCGACATGCTGCTCTCTTCGAGGTCGTAATAATCGAAGAAGGCACCTTCACCCGCAAAGATCTCGACAACCTGCGTGGCTAAGAACTTGACATCGTCGATGCTATGATCGCACACCAACAGCTTGGCTTCCGAACGAGGCTCCATAATCACCAGGATACGGCGGTTCGCCATCGTGTCTACATCGCTGCGGAAGATATTCACCAACTGGATCGGACGCTCCACTACGACACCTTCCGGCACATAGACCACAAAACCATCCTGGGCCAGCATAGTGTTCAAGGCAACAATACCATCCTTACCGGTTGGTGCCGCCTTGCCATAATAGCGGGATGCCACTTCGGGATACTTTTCCATGAAAGTACGCATTCCCCCGGCATAAACACCTTCGGGAAGATGGGCTTTCGGTAACATCTTGTCATAGAAAGTATCATTCACCACAAAATAAAGCGAGGTACTCAGGTTGGGGACATCACAACGGAACACGTCGTACGGATTGACCGGGATATCAAGACGATTGATATTCACCCCGTAATCCGGAGCAAAAGCCTGCGCCACATCTGTATATTTATAATCTTCACTCTTCACCGTCGGAAAGCCCAACCGTTCCAAATCAGCCAAAGCCTCTGCACGCGGCAAATTCATCAACCCCGCCGCATGCCGGCAAATCAGATCCTCATAATGGGTGAAAAGATCGATATATTGTTGTTCTGCTTTCATTACTATCTAATTTTTTGGCATGGATTACACGGATTTCGCGTGTAATCCGTGCCTAATTATTCTTATTCTTCTCCCATCTCTTTCTTGATCCAGTCGTAGCCTTTTTCTTCGAGTTCGAGAGCCAGTTCGGGACCGGCGGTTTTGACAATACGTCCTTTGTAGAGGACATGGACCACGTCGGGCTTGATATAATCCAGCAGACGTTGGTAGTGCGTGATCACGATAGCCGCATTCTCTGGCGTACGAAGTTGGTTGACACCATTTGCCACGATGCGGAGGGCATCGATATCCAGACCGCTATCCGTCTCATCGAGAATCGCCAGCTTCGGTTCGAGCATTGCCATCTGGAAGATTTCGTTCCGCTTCTTCTCACCACCCGAAAAACCTTCGTTCACGCTGCGGCTCGCCAGCTTATTGTCCAATTCCACAATCGCACGCTTCTCGCGCATCAGCTTCAGGAAGTCGGTAGCCGAAACAGGTTCCAGCCCTTTATATTTACGATGTTCGTTCAAGGCGGCACGCATGAAGTTCACCATGCTGACTCCCGGAATCTCCACCGGATACTGGAAACTCAGGAAAATACCTTCACGGCTACGGTCTTCCGGTTCAAGATCCAACAGGTTCTTACCGTTGAAGATCACCTCCCCTTCCGTTACTTCGAATGCCGGATTACCGACCAACACACTGCTCAAGGTACTTTTTCCGGAACCGTTCGGCCCCATGATGGCGTGTACCTCACCCGCCTTGACAGAAAGGTTGATCCCTTTCAATATCTCTTTGCCATTGATATTGGCATGTAAGTTCTTTATCTCTAACATGACTTTATAATTTATGATTTATGCGATTTATGATTTATGATTTATGATTTATCATCGACGCATAAATCATAAATCATAAATCATAAAATCATCCTACGCTTCCTTCTAAAGAAATAGTCAGCAGCTTCTGTGCCTCCACGGCAAACTCCATAGGGAGCTTGTTCATTACCTCGCGGGCATACCCGTTGACGATCAGACCGACAGCTTCCTCGACCGAGATACCGCGCTGCTGGCAATAGAACAACTGTTCTTCGCTGATCTTGCTCGTCGTCGCTTCGTGTTCCACTACCGCCGTCTCGTTCTGGATATCGGCATAGGGGAAGGTATGGGCACCGCAAGTCGAACTAAGCAACAGGCTGTCGCACTGGCTATGATTACGGGCGCCTTCGGCACGGGGAGAAACTTTCACCAAGCCGCGATAGCTGTTCTGACTATGCCCGGCGGAGATACCTTTCGAGACGATCGTACTGCGAGTATTCCGTCCAAGGTGGATCATCTTCGTACCGGTGTCGGCCTGCTGGTAATTGTTGGTGACGGCCACCGAGTAAAACTCGCCTACCGAATTATCACCGGCCAGAATACAGCTTGGGTATTTCCAGGTAATAGCGGAACCAGTCTCCACCTGTGTCCAAGAGATCTTGCTCCCTTCGCCCTTGCACAGTCCGCGTTTAGTCACGAAGTTGTAGATACCTCCCTTTCCATCCTTGTCACCCGGATACCAGTTCTGGACGGTGGAATATTTCACTTCGGCCCGTTCATGCGCTACGATTTCGACGATAGCCGCATGAAGCTGGTTCTCATCGCGCATCGGGGCGGTACAACCTTCAAGGTAACTGACATAGGCTTCGTCGTCCGCCACAATCAGCGTACGTTCAAACTGTCCCGTATTACGGGCATTGATACGGAAATAGGTAGAAAGCTCCATCGGACAACGCACGCCTTTCGGGATATAGACAAACGAACCGTCCGAGAACACCGCCGAATTCAATGCGGCAAAGAAATTATCACGATAACTGACCACGCTTCCCAGATACTTCTGGACCAAATCGGGATGATGCTGGACGGCTTCGCTGAAAGAACAGAAGATAATGCCCTTCTCAGCAAGCGTCTCCTTGAATGTTGTCTTTACGGAGACGCTGTCCATCACTGCATCGACCGCCATCCCGCTAAGCTGCGCACGTTCGTGCAAAGGAATACCCAGTTTGTCGAAAGTCTTCATCAGTTCCGGATCGACCTCATCCAGGCTCTTCGGGCCTTCCTTCTTCTTCGGAGCGGCATAGTAGATGATATCCTGATAGTCGATCGGCGGGATATTCAGGTGAGGCCATGTCGGCATCTCCAGTGTCTGCCAATGGCGGAAGGCTTTCAAGCGGAACTCAAGCAGCCATTCCGGTTCATTCTTCTTGGCGGAAATAATACGAACAGTCTCTTCATCCAATCCGCGATGAATCACCTCCGTATCTATATCGGTAACGAATCCGTACTTATAATCACCGGTCGTCACCTCATTTAGTATGTCGTTTGAATCTTCCATTATACATTAAATATATTGTTCAAATTATGAAACCTATTCCTCCTTAAAAAACAAATTTTGGAAGTAAATGGTTGGGATTATTTCTTTGACTGAATTATAAAAACGGGATTCGACCTTTGCCTGGCGCGGGATCAGGACCGATCCCTTGTCTATCATCTCCATACTGTTCAGCAGAAGGCTGACAAACGCCATCATAAAACAAAGCCCCAAGACACCACCCACCAAATGGTTCAGGACGCTCAACGGCGTCGCTCCCACGACACGAGTCAGAATCTCACCCGCCAGCAATATGACACCCACGATCAACAGGAAACCCGCCACGTAGCTGAGCACCGTCACTCCTTGTTCGGGAAACCAGCCCAATGCCAATATATATCCACGCAGCCAAAGTGCCGCCTTCGTACAAAAAAAGATCCCGACCAAAAGGGCTATAAGCGAAACAACCTGTTTGATGACTCCATCAAACAGGCCTTTCACAAATCCTATTCCTGCCAGACATAGCAATGTAATGTCCAACCAGTTCATGTTTACAATGTCTTCTTGATTTCCGTTTCTTCGTATGCCTCGATGATATCACCAACCTGAATATCATTGTAGTTGACAATGTTCAAACCACAATCCAAACCGGCAACCACTTCCTTCACATCATCCTTGAAACGTTTCAAAGATTCCAACTCTCCGGAATGAACCACGATACCGTCACGGATCACGCGCACCTTGTTCGAACGCTTGATCTTACCTTCACGTACCATACACCCGGCAATCGTACCCACTTTCGTGATCTTGAAGACCTGAAGCACTTCCACGTTCGCAGTGATCTCTTCCTTGATTTCCGGTGAAAGCATACCTTCCATAGCGCTCTTCACTTCTTCGATCGCATCATAGATAATCGAGTACAGACGGATTTCAACTCCCTCTTTCTCTGCCAGGCGGCGTGCAGGCAATGCCGGGCGCACCTGGAATCCGATGATAATCGCATCAGAAGCGGCAGCCAGTACGACATCCGATTCGGAGATCTGACCGACAGCCTTGTGGATCACGTTCACTTGAATTTCCTCTGTAGACAGACGGATCAGGGAGTCCGACAACGCTTCTACGGAACCGTCCACGTCACCCTTCACAATCACGTTCAGTTCTTGGAAGTTTCCGACTGCGATACGGCGACCGATATCATCCAGCGTAAGCATCTTCTGCGTACGTAGGCCCAACTCACGCTGCAACTGTTCGCGACGGTTGGCAATTTCGCGGGCTTCCTGGTCTGTTTCCAGTACGTTGAACGTATCGCCAGCCTGCGGAGCACCGTTCAGACCGAGGATCAGAGCCGGTTCGGAAGGACCAGCCTTTTCGATACGCTGGTTACGTTCGTTGAACATCGCTTTTACGCGACCGAAATGGGTTCCGGCCAGTACGATGTCACCGACCTTCAGCGTTCCGTTTTCAACCAACACGGTAGAAACATATCCACGTCCTTTGTCAAGTGAAGATTCGATGATGGAACCAACAGCACGTCTCTTCGGATTAGCCTTCAAGTCGAGCAAATCGGCTTCCAACAATACTTTTTCCAACAAGTCCTCCACACCGATACCTTTCTTGGCTGAAATTTCCTGGCTCTGGTACTTACCTCCCCAGTCTTCAACCAAATAATTCATGTTAGCCAATTCCTCCTTGATCTTGTCAGGATTGGCATGAGGCTTGTCGATCTTATTGATAGCAAATACGATAGGTACACCAGCAGCCGAAGCATGGTTGATCGCTTCGACAGTCTGTGGCATGACATTATCGTCGGCAGCCACAATGATAATCGCGATATCCGTCACCTTGGCACCACGGGCACGCATGGCGGTAAAAGCCTCATGGCCCGGCGTATCCAGGAACGTGATACGACGCCCGCTCTGCAACTTCACGTTGTAAGCACCGATGTGCTGCGTGATACCTCCTGCCTCACCGGCAATTACGTTTGCATTACGGATATTATCCAACAAAGAGGTCTTACCGTGGTCAACGTGTCCCATCACAGTCACGATAGGAGGACGCGCCACCCAGTCTTCTTCGTTGTCGTCTTCTTCGTCGGCCTTGATGGCTTCCACCACTTCGGCACTTACATATTCGGTCTGGAAACCGAATTCTTCAGCTACGATATTAATTGTTTCCGCATCCAGACGCTGGTTAATGGAAACCATGATACCGATACTCATACAAGTACCGATAACCTGCGTCACAGGAACGTCCATCATGTTGGCAAGGTCATTGGCAGTCACAAACTCCGTCAGCTTCAACACCTTGCTTTCCATTTCTTCCTGTTCCATCAGTTCGTGTTCACGCTTCTGGATGGCATCGCGTTTGTCGCGACGGTACTTGGCACCTTTATTATTCTTATTTCCCTTGTTGGTCAGACGGGCCAAGGTTTCCTTTACCTGCTTCTGTACATCTTCCTCGCTGATTTCCGCCTTCACCGGCTTGCGTAGGCGCGGCTTGCGATCATCGTTCGGACGTGACGGGCGTGCATTAGTTCCCGGCGTATTGTTCACATCTACGCGGTCTTTCTTGATACGGTTACGTTTTTTCTTTGCATCCGTACCGCCTTCTCCCGGTTTGACAGGAGCACCTGGTCTTGCCGTTCCGTCTTTCGGTCCTTTATTGAAAAGCCCGTTACCCGACTGTTGCCCCGCTTTGTTACCGGCGAACTTCTCGCGCTTGTCTTCCCGCTCTTTCTTGCGTTCCTCCTTCGTCTTTTTCTTCGGACGGGTAGACTGATTCAACGCGTTCAGATCTATCTTCCCTGTCACCTTGATTTTCGACTCGAACTTCGGAGTATTCAACCGGAATAATCCCTCGTCAGAATCGTTGCCGGCAGATGCCGCCGGTTCTGCAGTCGCAGTCGTTGACTCTACATTTGCAGTTTTCGGCTCCTGTACAGGCTCCGGTTTCATCACTTCTGCTGGTTCCTTTTCCACTACTATAACTTTTTCTTCTTTTATCTCCTCAGGCTGCTGTTTCATTTCCGGGATTTTCACTTCAGGTATTTCCACCTCAGGTGCCTTTACTTCGGGGGTTTTCACCTCCTCAACCGGAGCATCAGCAGTTTTTGCAGCAGTGGCCGCCTCCACAGGCTTCTCCACTTTCTTTTCCACAGGAACGGAAACAGGCTGATGCTGCACCTCCTGCACTTTTTTATGCGGTCTGTCCAGATCGATCCGACCCTTCGTCACAATTTTGGGTCTGAATTCTTCCGGTATTACAGTCTTTATTTCCGAACTCTTTTCTTCTTTCACAGAAGAAGCTTCCCTGTGAGAGCGTTCGGGCACGACCCGTTCACGCTCACGTCCGCCGTTCGGTAAATCTTTTCCAAACTCTTTTACGAGCAAAGCATACTGTTCATCACCGATTCGCGTGTTGGGATTGTTATCCTCAACCTCGAACCCTTTCTTGCGTAGAAACTCAACAACCGTGTTGATTCCTACATTTAATTTTCTCTGTACTTGTATTAATTTTATGGGCATATCAAACTTTGTCGTAATACTTATTCTTGAGGTTCTCCCTCTTCTTCTTCAAATTCGGCAGATAAGATAGCAAGTACCTCGTCAACAGTCTGTTCTTCGAGGTCGGCACGTTCTACAATCTCTTCGCGGTTCATAGCCAATACGCTCTTCGCCGTGTAGCACCCGATATTCTTCAGTGCTTCGATTACCCAGCTGTCAATTTCGTCCGAGAATTCATCCAAATAGATATCCTCTTCATCTGCACCTTCCACATCGCGGAAGACATCGATGGCGTATTCGGTCAGCATACAAGCAAGCTTGATATTCAAACCACCTTTACCGATAGCCAATGAAACTTCTTCAGGACGAAGATAAACCTCTGCCTTATGTTCTTCTTCGTTCACTCGTATAGAGGAAATTTTTGCCGGGCTTAATGCACGCTGGATAAACAGCGATATATTGGATGTATAGTTAATAACATCGATGTTCTCGTTTCTCAGCTCGCGAACGATACCATGAATACGGGAACCTTTCATTCCGACGCAGGCGCCGACCGGGTCGATACGGTCATCGTACGACTCAACGGCCACTTTTGCTCTCTCTCCCGGAATACGGGCAATCGCCTTGATGGTGATCAGACCATCGTTGATTTCCGGAACTTCAAGTTCGAACAAACGCTGCAGGAACAATTTGTCTGTACGGGAAAGGATGATCTTCGGATTGTTGTTGTAGTTATCCACCCGCTGTACGATAGCACGCACGGTTTCACCTTTACGGTAAAAATCAGTCGGGATCTGTTCTGTTTTCGGGAGCAGCAACTCATTACCCTCGTCATCCAACAACAGGATCTCCTTCTTCCATACCTGGTAAACATCGGCTGCGATGATATTGCCGATTTTATCCTTATACTTAGCAAACAAACTGTCTTTCTGCAATTCAAGTATTTTTGAAGCCAACGTCTGGCGCAGGTTCAGGATGGCACGACGTCCGAAATCGGCAAAATGTACTTCATCAGTCACCTCTTCGCCCACTTCACAGTCGGCATCGATCTTACGGGCCTCGGTCAGTGTCAGCTGAAGATTCTCGTCCTCCAGTTCGTCATCGGCGACAACCGTACGGTTTCTCCAGATTTCGAAGTCACCTTTTTCCGGGTTGATAATTACATCGTAATTTTCATCCGTACCGAACATTTTAGCGATCACGTTGCGGAATGAGTCTTCCAACACGCTGATCATCGTATCTTTATCTATATTTTTCAACTCCTTGAACTCAGCAAGTGTGTCAATCATACTGATTGTTTCCTCTTTCTTGGCCATAATCTTTTTACTTGAATCTTATTAGGTATTTTGTATATTTTATTTCATCGAATGTATATGACTGGTCTTCCCGGACAGTCACTTTACGCTTGGCTCCTTCGGGCTTCACTTGTTTTTCAACAGTGACCACCACCCCGTTTTCGTCGGCCGATTTCAATACGCCGGTCAACTTCGTACCGCTTTTAAGCAGCATTTCCACTTCGTTACCCATATTTTTCACATACTGGCGAAGCACTTTAAACGGAGATGTTATCCCTGCGGAACCGACTTCCAGTTCAAAGTCTTCCACATCACGGTCCAGGTGACCTTCCACATAGCGGCTCAACTCAGCGCAATCGTCGATACAAACACCCTCATCATTGTCTATTTCTATGATAATCAGGTTACCTGGTTTTATTACTACATCCACTAAATAATTGCCGGAAGAAGCTAATTTCTCTTCTACCAACTGACTTATCACGTCCTTTTCAATCATATACATACAGTTAAGAACAAAAGAAGGGGACTGCCCGCCCCCTCCTCATCTTGGCTTAATCGTCTGCAAATATACAAATAATCAGTGAGTTTTCAAATAAATATATATTTTTTCTGCATGTTAAGAGATTTATCGCGTACATTTATACTTAATATATCAAAAGTAAGCATATATCAGAACATTTGGTCATTACCCGTTTTTTTCGTTCCTTTGCCCTCGAATATAAGGGGTGCTTGCCGGAATGACACCCAAAAACAGGAAAAGGAAAATAATACAAAGGATGCAAACAATTCGTCAGTACAAGGTGAATTGAAACTGGAAAATGAGAACATTTCACCCGAAATTGCTGACATTTCCGGACAAAG
>OODE01001607.1_pt1 | contig 13902 bp, 9 predicted proteins | sample 1671771 | NCBI WGS metagenome assembly OODE01 (sample SAMN06348191, study PRJEB24527) | human gut metagenome | biome: human gut; feature: ankylosing spondylitis patient; material: feces | host: Homo sapiens | place: China | collected 2015-10 | reverse complement strand
GGGGATCTGGGGGTCTGGATCATGTTTGGTTTATTCGGGGCATTTTTTATAATGTTTAGTGTTAATGGCAAGACTAAATTTATATTCTTTGCTCTTGTAACGTTGTGGATAGCCTGTATGATGTATTTTATAACGGAATTGAAAAGTTATTTAATACAGTTATTTTTCTTTATTACCATATGGCTGTTCCTGTTTTCAAGACCAATGATCGATTATATACAGACAAAGAGTTTTGCTACATATAATGCAAATACATATCAGTTTTCGTTTTTTGTTGTCATACTAAGTATGACAGGCCTTTTAATAGGCGGGATAATAGGAAAGAATTTTAAACTTAGAAGTAAAACACCAAGGGTGGATGTTATAAAAGAACAAAAATATGAAGTTCATATAAAGTATATAAGATTTACATCAATTTGTTTTTTTGGAGCAAGTTACCCGTTCTATCTTGCAAGAATAGTCGAAAGATATATGTATAGAAAAACTACAACTTACTATGACTATTATGCAACATTTACAAGTAAACTTCCTTATATAGTTTATCTTATATCAGTGTTTATGGTCTTCTCAATGTGTGTATATCTAGCGACTAAACCTAAGAAAAAGCATGCGTTTATAGTACTTGCAATGTATGTTATGTCAAATGGTATATACCTTCTTATAGGAACTAGAAACCCATTTATACTAAGTCTTCTGTTTGCCTTAATATATTACTGTATGAGACAGTTTAGCGATAAGAAGGAAGTCTGGATAGGCAAAGTGGAAAAAACTCTTATTATAGCATCAGTACCCGTACTTATGCTTGGCATGGGTGCCATGAACTACCTAAGAGATGATGCGGAAGTTGCAACAAACGGAATTATGGCGCTTCTTATAGATTTTATTTACAAACAGGGAACAAGCTTTGGCGTTCTTGCAAAAGGATACTTATATGAATGCTATCTTCCGGTAAGAGCTTTTAAAAATTATACATTTGGACCAATCATTGATTATTTCTATAGAGGAAATATAGGGGGAATGTTGTTTGGAACAACTCCGCTTCCTGAAAATAACTCTATAGAACTTGCTTTTGAAAGTAATAGTTATGCCCATAACATTTCTTATATTGTAATGGGAGATGATTACCTTCAGGGTCATGGTATAGGAAGTAGTTATATTATGGAACTTTTTACTGATTACAGATATATAGGAGTATTTGTATTTAGTATAATACTTGGAATCATTCTTGTGGCTATGATGAAGTCAGCGTATGCAAAGAAGGTCCTTCCAATGGCCTTAAGTCTTGTAATGCTTCAGGACATACTGTTCACACCACGTGCCAGCTTTATGTCAAGCTTCATGCCATTATTTACAGTTCAGTTCTGGATAGTTATGTTTGTTATATTCTTCGGGGCGACCATGCTCGAGCGGTATACGAAAAGCGATTATGAGGACTTTGATTTAAAAAAGGAGAAATAAAATGTTTGAAAATTATTCATTAGCAGATTTATTAGCTAACACTTACAAAAACTTTAAGAAAAACATTATTGTTGCACTTGCGGCATTTTTAGTTGTGCTTGCTCCATTTGTTTTAAAAGCAGTTCAGCATAAGGATGCTGATACTTCACATGGAACAAACTATTCTACATATATTGTTTATAACGTAGAATCAGACAGAGTTTCTGTCGGTGAGAATGGTGAGAAATTAGAGCCATTTAGTGAATTTTTCGCTAATCTTATTTATGCAAATATGAATGGTGCATATATTTTTGAGGATGTAGACGAGAAAGTTTTAGATAAGATTTCTGATGATCTTTCAATTGATAAAGTACAGCTTAGAAATACAGACAGCAACTACTGGTATGGTAAGATTGAAGTTAAAAGTACCGCGGAAAATGGTTCTGTAACTGTAAGACTTTTAACAGCAAGTGAAGAGTTTAATGAGCTTGTCGAGGAAAAGGTTGATGCTCTTGTAAAAGAAGCTGAAACTCATCTTGAAAATGTAACTATAAATAAAGTAAACTCATTTACAACAAGCTCACCAACAGATACTGAAAATGAAGATGAGATCGCAGTTAAAGGTGTTGCTATCAATAAGGGAACAATTATCAAAGGTGCAGTTATTGCATTTATATTTGCAGTATTCTTTGTATTATTTATGAATTTTGTTCTCTATGTATTTAACCCTTCAATGAATGGTGTTTCAGCATTTGAGAAATACGGCCTTAAATTTATTTACGAATACAGAGGAACAGCTGATCTTGCAGAAGTTCTTAAATACGTTGAAGAAAATGAAGGTAAAGTTACACTTATGACTACTTCAGATAAAGTTAAAACTTCTTTTGATAAAAAACTCGCAAAAGACGAAAGCAGCGTAAAATATGATATTGTCAATGCAAAAGATACACATGCAGTTCTTGCAGCAGATAAGATCATGTTTATTGAAGAGTGTGGTATAACACGTTACAGAGACTTTGAAAAAGCCTTAAGACAGGCTGAAAACTTTGGCAAAGAAGTTGCAGGAGTTATAAATATTCCATTATAAAGTTATTTAAGCGGGAGGAAACAAAAATGGTATTTGGTGCAATATTAGCAGGCGGAAAAGGAACAAGAATGGGAATTGACAAGCCAAAACAGTTCCTTATGTTAGGAAGCAGACCTATTATAATTCATACAATTGAAAAGTTTATTCTTTCTCCTGACATTGATGAGATTTATGTAGGCGTTCATCCAGACTGGATTGATTATACAGAAGATCTTATTAAGAAATACATTGATTCAGATAAAAATATAATCCTTGTTCCGGGAGGAACTGACAGAAACTCAACGATCTTTAATATTATTGATGAGATCGAGAAGAGAAACGGAGACGATGAGGATAATATTATCGTTACACATGATTCAGTAAGACCTTTTGTTACACTTAGAATTATAGGAGAAAATGTTGAGATGGCTAAAGAATGCGGAGCTGTTGATACAGTTATAAGCGCAGTTGATACTATTGTTGTTTCTGAAGATGGAGAAAAGATTACATCTATTCCAGACAGAAGACAGATGTTCCAGGGACAGACACCTCAGACATTTAAAATTTCAAAATTAAAAGAACTTTACAATGATCTTTCAGATGATGAAAAAGAGATCCTTACAGATGCATGCAAAATCTGTGTTGTTAGAAACGTTCCTGTAAGACTTGTTAAAGGTGAAGTTTCTAATATGAAGATCACTACAATCGATGATATGAAAGCGGCTACAGCACTTATTATGGAGGATATAAAATGTTAAACAGTGTTTATCAGTTGATCACACCTAAGACAATATCCGTAAAACATGAAGATGTTGATACTAAAGATCAGGTTATTATAAGACCTGAATATCTTGCTCTTTGTCATGCTGATCAGAGATATTATCAGGGTAAAAGAGATATAAAGATTTTAAGGAAAAAGCTTCCTATGGCTCTTATACATGAAGCATGCGGACGTGTTATCCATGATCCTACAGGAACTTTTAAAGTAGGACAGTCTGTTGTAATGATACCAAATATACCTGGAAACAGAGAAGAGAAGGTTATTTACGAGAATTATGGAAAAGGCGGTGGATTCTTAAGCAGCGGGCATGACGGATTTATGAGAGAGTTCGTAAATCTTCCTGCAGACAGAGTAGTAGCTTTTGACGATATAGATAAGAGAATTGCAGCAATTACAGAATTTATAAGTGTTGGAATGCATGCTTATTTAAGATTCAGTCTTATTTCTCATGAATATAAAAATTCAATCGGTATATGGGGAGACGGAAGTCTTGCATTTATTGTGAGCAGTATCCTTAAGAAGAAATATCCGGATACAAAGATAATCGTTATAGGTAAGAATACAAGTAAACTTTCACAGTTCTCATTTGTTGATGAGACAATACTTGCTGATGACCTTGAAGAAGGTTTTAATGTGGATCATGCTTTTGAGTGTGCAGGTGGAGAGGGAAGTTTCTACGCTATTGATAATATTATTAAATATATCAATCCACAGGGAACAGTTATGCTTATGGGTGTATCGGAAAACAAGGTACCTATAAATACAAGAGATATTCTTGAGAAAGGTCTTACATTTGTAGGAAGCAGCCGTTCAGGACGCGTTGACTTTGAAAATGCCATTAAGTTTATGGAGGATAAGAGTATCCAGAGAAGACTTAAATCAATAATCTATGAAACAGACGAAGTAAAAAACATTTCAGATATACATAAAGCATTCAGCGTTGACATAGATACAGACTTTAAGACTGTATTTAAATGGAGCGTATAATTGCATAAATGTTAACTGAATATTCTCGTGCGGCAGAGCCGCCCGTCCGGTGTGGCGTGAGCCACCTATCCAGACGGTATGAGCCACTTTAATGAGAGTGTTACTTTCGTAGTGATTTATCTAGACCATACACCTCACGCATGGACCTATCATGATTAGCATCAATAAAAGAAAAAGTAGAGGAAAGGAAATCTCATGAGAGGAAAACAGGCATTAAAAAATATGGTGGCAAGTCTGCTTTTACAGGTAATTGTTCTTTTGTCTGGATTGATATTGCCACGTTTTATTCTTGAGGCATATGGATCAAGTGTGAATGGAATGATCACTTCAGTAAATCAGTTTTTAACATATCTGGGTCTGGCAGAAGCAGGAGTAGGAACAGCAACAGTTGTTGCTCTCTATACACCTCTTGCGTTGAAACAGACGGAAGAAGTGAATTCAATTCTTTCGGTGACAAGAAAATTTTATAATAAATCCGGAATGCTATTTCTGGCATTAACACTGGTACTTATAGGGGTCTATCCGTTTTTTATTTCAGGACAGCTTGAGAATAGTCTTGTGCGCTGGATGATACTTGTCTTGGCAGGAAGTACTTTAGTGGATTACTTTTTTCTAGGTAAATACAGAGTTTTGTTGACTGCAAATCAGGAAGGGTATGTGGTTGCACTGATTCAGGCAGCAGGAACGATCGTTAATATGGTTGTTTCTATTTTTCTGATTTATATTGGAGCAGGTGTTCTTTTTGTAAAGGCAGTTGCAACCGGTGTATACATGCTTCGTCTTGTATTGGTTAAAATCTATGCAAAACGAAAATATCCTGCATTAGATTTTTATGCAGAACCGAATGAAGGTGCTTTGAAACAAAAAAATGCGGCATTGCTTCATCAGGTTGTTGGTATTATTGTAAATAATACTGATACGACAGTGCTGACAATCTGTCTGGGAGCAAAGTCTCTTCTTGAAGTCAGTGTATATGGAATCTATATGATGGTGGTTAATGCCGTGAATCAGCTGATGACATCTTTTTCGAATGGTCTGACTGCAGGATTTGGAGAAGTGATCGCCAAGAATGAGGAAGAGACACTAAAAAAGAGCTATTCAAGTTATGAGTATATGTATTTTGTAATCATGTTTATTGTGATTGCCTGTATGGGAGTCTTGATCCTGCCTTTTGTCGGGGTATATACCATTAACCTGACAGATGTACAGTATGTACGTCCGGTTCTTGGAATTTTGTTTACATTAATTGTTTTTATGCAAAATGTAAGGATTCCGGGATTGACGATTATTTGCGCAGCAGGGCATTATAAGGAAACGAGATATCAGGCGATTTTGGAAGCTGTGATAAATATTACGGTTTCTCTTGGGCTGGTATGGAAGTTCGGCATGGCAGGAGTTCTTCTTGGTACAGTATGTTCTTATGGATATCGTTCTTTTGAAATTGTGTTCTATACAAGTCGACATCTGGTAAAAGGATGTGCAAAAAAATCCATGTTTCGAATTTTGAGAAATGTATTTACAGTGGCAATTCTTTGTACGGTTGGAACATATGTTATTCCGCAGGAAATAACATCTTTTACTACATGGTTTCTCTATGCAATAGGAATGGGGCTAACAAGTGTTTTTTTGGTTGTGGTGATAAATTATGTGGTTGAACCAGATGAATTTATGCAACTTAGACATCGGGTGAATGATATAATTAAAAAGGAATAGAAGGAAAATAGGGGAAGCTTTGAAATGATTCCAGTCTTTGTTGTACTCAATCGGAGTTCTTATATTACCAAGTGAGGAGTTCTCTTATAAAATCAACGTTTTCCGCACATTTTTCGGATAAAAAAGGGTCAGTCGTGAAAAACTGCCCCTTTTTATTTTTAGTTGGATTAATTTCGATTACAACATTATGGTATCCAAACCCCATCAGCACCGACATAATAACGAGAATTATCCACCCATTGAGAAACTGCCATGCGTCCATCGGATTTTACATAGTAGACTCCGGAGATCCATTGGTTTGTCAGCATTTGACCAGAAGAGTTCATGAAATACCAGTATCCATTATAATAAATCCAACCGGTTACCATAGCACCACTGGAGTTCAAATAGTACCAACAATCATTGATGTATGTCCAGCCGGTTACCATAGCACCACTGGAGTTCATATAGTACCAGCAACCATTGATGTATGTCCAGCCGGTTACCATATAGCCATTGGAGTTAAACCAGTACCAGTTTCCTTTGATGTATTCCCATGAATTTGCAGGGTAAGTTCCATCAAAATGGCAGTACCACCAACCAGTATTATTTTTAACCCAGTATCCGTTATCCTTTGTATATCCTTCAGCAGAGTAAGTTCGCGGAGTGATATATTGAGTATAATCCTTGAAACCAAAATCAAGATCTACATTTTCTGAAATTCCATCTACTATTCCTTTGCAGCTGCTCTGCCATATGTTCCTTTGAATGGATAAATCATATTTATAGTTATAACGTGCAATCCAAAGATCAATTCCGGACAGATAAGAAGTATCGATATGATTTTTATACCAGTCTTCATTACAATACAGCATTGGTTCATATCCAGCTCGACGAATTTCATCAAAGAATGTTTTCGCTATTCGCCCAAGCTGTGCCTTACTTAGATTTTTTTGTGAGGAATCTTCTAAGTCGAGAACAATTGGATATGAAATCTTATATCCCTGTAGTTGATCAATTACAAACTGTGCATCATTTAATGATTGATTTTCAGTTGTGGCCGTGCTGTAATAGTAAACACCTACGGGGATTCCGGCTGCAATTGCATTTGTCATATTTTGATTATAATAGGTATCTAGTTTATGCTCTGAACCATGAGCAACTCGTATGAATGCAAATTGAATACCATCCTTTTTAACAGCAGTCCAGTCGATACTTTCTTGCCACTGAGAGACATCAATCCCTTTTAAAGACCCGCTTTCATAGCTATTATTGTCAATCCAATAACCATTACTATTGAAATAATACCATTGCCCATTAATCTTAGTCCAGTCAGTTTGCATCACTCCGCTGGAATTAAAATAGTACCATTGTCCGTTGATTAGCTTCCAACCAGTTGTTCTAACACCATTCTCATCCATATAATACCATTTTTTATAGACCATCGTCCATCCGGTGACCATATAGCCATTGGAATCAAAACGATACCATTCACCATTAATGCATTCCCAGGCGTTTGTGGAATAACTACCATCGTAATGGGCATACCACCATCCTTTACTGTCTTGAATCCATTGACCAGAAGAAGAATCACAGGTAGCAAGCTCATAGAAATTAAAAGAATCTATGACTTCTTTTCCAAGAGAAGAGCCAGCTGTATCTGTTTCTTCTTCGGCATGTGCTGTTAATGAGAAAGAACCAGTTAAAAATATCAAGGTGAATAATGCGAATCCTTTTTTAAATAAATATTTTTTGTGCAAATATGTTCTCCTTTCCATAGGGGTAGCATACAGTTTCCCCGTTATTAACGTAAAATCAATCAGTTATTCAAAATGATTATATCATTAAGTAAAATGAGAATCTAGTTAAGTAAGAAAAATTTAAAATATTTAAAATATTGTCTTGCATTATAAAAATAAAGGTGCTATACTACCTGTAGTTCACGAAAAAGGAGAAATAAAAGTACATGAACAAACAAGAGCTTGATTTACTGAACATCATAAAAAAAGAAGCATATGTAAATCAGAGACAGTTATCAGAAGCTTCTGGTTATTCACTTGGTAAAGTGAATACTTCATTAGCAGAACTTGTGAAAGCCGGTTATCTGAATGCAGATTATAGATTGACCGAACAGGCAAAAGAGTTATTTACAGAGAATAGACCAAATCAGGCAGTGATTCTTGCAGCTGGAGCGGGAATGCGAATGATACCGATTAATACAGAAGTGTCCAAGGGAATGCTTGAAGTAAGAGGTGAAACCTTAGTAGAACGACTGATTAAACAGTTGAAAGAAAAAGGAATCCATAAGATCACTATCGTTGTTGGATTTATGAAAGAACAGTATGAATACCTGATCGATGAGTATGGAGTAGAGCTGGTTTATAATAAGGAATATGCAGTAAAGAACAATCTGTTTTCGTTGGCAAAGGTAAAAGAAAGATTGGAAAATGCGTATATTGTACCGTGTGATCTTTGGTGCAGAACAAATCCTTTTTCAGAGACTGAGCTGTATTCCTGGTATATGATTGATGAGATGCTGGATGAGGATAGTACGATTCGTATGAATCGAAAGATGGAATTAAAAGCAGTTGGTGATTCGGAAGCTGGTAATCATATGGTAGGAATTGCTTACATCAATAAAGAAAGTGCAAGAACTTTAGAACAGAAAATCAGTGAAATGAAAGAACATCGCAGATATTACAATTCATTTTGGGAAGATGCAGCAATGGAGAAAGGGAAAATGATTCTTTTCCCGAAAGAAGTAAAAAAAGGAGATGTTCTGGAGATTAATACATTGGAGCAGTTGAGAGATCTTGATGAGAATTCAGATCAGCTGAATTCAGAACTTCTTGATATTATTGCAGAGACGCTTTCTTGTGAACAGAAAGAAATCACAGAGATTGAACCCCTGAAAAAAGGAATGACTAACCGTTCGTTCCGCTTCCGTTGTGGTGAAAAGCGTTATATCATGCGAGTTCCGGGAGAAGGAACGGATAAGATGATTAATAGAAGCCAGGAGTATGATGTTTATCAGGTGATTGGTCCGAAAGGAATCTGTGATCCAGTTCGATATATGTCGAAAGAAAAAGGGTATAAGATTACAGAATTTTTAGAGGGTGCAAGGAATTGTGATGCAGAAAATGAAAATGATGTGAAAGCATGCATGAAGTATCTGAGAAATGTACATGAGCAGAATCTGAAAGTAGATCATTCTTTTGACTTGTTTGAGCAGATTGAGAAATATGAACAGTACAGAAATGGAGAGAAATCCATTTATCGCGATTATGAGAAGACAAAGGAAAAAATGTATGAACTGAAATTCTTTGTTGATCAGCAGAAAAAAGAGTATACATTAACTCATATTGATGCAGTTCCGGATAACTTTCTCTTTGTGGATGACAGGATATATCTTATTGATTGGGAGTATTCAGGAATGCAGGATCCACATGTAGATATTGCGATGTTTGCAATTTATGCATTGTATGAGAAAGAACAGATTGATCAACTCATCGATGCCTATTTTACGGAAGGATGTCCAGAAATAATCAGGACAAAGATTTATTGTTATATTGCAATCTGTGGTTTCTTATGGAGTAACTGGTGCGAATATAAGAGAATCCTCGGAGTGGAGTTTGGTGAGTATTCTCTGAAACAGTATCGTTATGCAAAAGAATTTTACAGGCTTGCAAAGGAGAGAATGGAAAATGACTAGAAATGCTATTATCATGGCTGCCGGAATGTCCTCAAGATTTGCACCATTGTCACTGGAGACGCCGAAGGCGCTTTTGAATGTGAAAGACGAAATTATGATTGAACGTCAGATCGGACAGCTGAGAGAAGCAGGAATTGATGAAATTGTTATTGTAGTCGGATATTTGAAAGAAAAGTTTGAATATCTGAAAGAAAAATATCATGTGATTCTTGTTGAAAATCCATATTACAAACAAATGAATAATTTTTCTACTTTGTATGTTGCGAGAGAATATCTGAAAAATACCTGGATCTGTTCGGCAGACAATTATTTCACAGAAAATGTATTTATGGAAGAAAGTGAAAATGCATTTTATGCTTCTGAATATGCAGATGGTGCTACAGAAGAGTGGTGTATCAAGACTGATAATACAGGGAAAATCATAGGGGTTCAGATTGGTGGTGAGAATGCGTGGGTGATGAAAGGTCATGTATTCTTTAATGAAAAATTCAGTACACAGTTGCTGCCGTATCTTGAAGAAGCTTTTCAGAAAAAAGAACTGTGGGATGAATATTGGGAAAATCTTTATATGGCGCATATGGATGAAATGGAAATGTATATCAGAAAGTATGATGCCGGTATTATTGAAGAGTTTGACAGTATTGATGAATTAAGGGAATTTGATGTAAAGTACAAAGAATGTACGGGCAGCAAAGTACTTCGGAAAATTTCAGAGAAACTGAACTGTCCGGAAGGAAAAATGACGCAGATGAAACCGGTAAAATCCAATGGAGATGTGATTGGATTTGAGTTCTTATGTGATGGAAAGAAATATGAGTATTCTTATACATCAGGATTAAAGACAAGGTAAGTCGGAAAGGAAAGCAAATGGAAACGAAACAGACAAAACAGACAGAGAAAAAGAAGGTTGACTGGCTTATTACATTATTGCCGTTAGGACTTATTGTGGTCTTATGTATTTTATTCTTCTTTAAGCCAGAACAATCCAATCAGGTGCTTAGTCAGATTAGATATGTATTTGGTGATACATTTGGAACTTATTATCTTGTGATTGGATTAGGTGTATTCCTGTTATCTATTTATGTAGCAACATCAAAGTATGGAAATATTGTTTTAGGAGCTCAGACTGAAAAACCAAAATATTCTTTCTTTGCATGGGGCTCCATGATGTTTACAGCAGGACTTGCTGCAGATATCTTGTTTTATTCTTTCTCAGAGTGGGTCATGTATGCGACAGACCCACACATTGCAGAACTTGGAAGTATTCGTGAATGGGCAGGCGTTTTCCCGATTTTCCACTGGAGTTTGATTCCGTGGGGATTCTATCTTGTGCTTGCAGTTGCTTTTGGATTTATGCTTCATGTACGTAATCGTGAAAGACAGAAATATTCTGAAGCCTGCAGACCGATTCTTGGAAAACATACAGATGGAATGCTGGGAAGAATCATTGACCTGCTTGCAGTATTTGCTCTGATTGCGGGAACAGCAACAACATTTAGTATTGCGACACCTTTGATGGCAAGTATTATTAATGAACTGTTTCATATCGAACTGAGCCGTACAGTTGTAACAATTATAATTATTTTAATCACATGTGTTATTTATACTTATTCTTTGTTACATGGATTCAAAGGAATTAGTTTTCTTGCGAAAGCCTGCGTATACCTGTTCTTCGGATTGCTTTTGTTTGTATTACTTTTTGGAGGAGAAACAAAATTCATTATTGAAAATGGTTTTGCATCTCTTGGAAAAGTGGTCCAAAATTTCTTTGAGCTTTCGACATTTACAGACCCAGAAAGAACAACATCATTCCCACAGAACTATACAATCTACTATTGGGCATACTGGATGGTATGGTGTGTGGCAGCTCCGTTCTTTATCGGAAACATTTCCAGAGGAAGAACAGTTCGTCAGACAATCCTTGGAGGATATGTATTTGGTGTTGGATCAACAATTGTAAGCTTCATTGTTCTTGGAAATTATTCTCTTGGAAAACAGATCAGTGGACAGATGGATTTTATTGCTGCTTATGAGAAGACGGGGGATCTGTATACAATGATCATTGGAGTAATACGTTCTCTGCCTTGTGCACCGTTTGTACTTGCTCTTGTGTTGATTACGATGATTGCATTTTATGCAACTTCATTTGATTCAATTGCATTGACAGCATCATGCTATAGTTATCACAGACTGGGAGAAGATGAGAATCCAAACAGACTGATTCAGTTGATGTGGTGTATCCTGCTGATTCTCCTTCCAATTGCACTTGTGTTTTCGGAAAGTTCAATGAGTAATCTGCAGTCGGTTAGTATTATTGCAGCATTCCCAATTGGCGCAGTTATTGTGTTGATTGTGCTGAGTTTTATGAAGGATGCAAAGAAATTTATGGAAGAAAATGAAAAACAGAGGAAAAAGTAAGAGGATAAAAAGAGAGATATCAGTGCTTAATGCATTGTTATCTTTCTTTTTATAGTTTTGAAAGTTTTTAAAATGTATTCTTCCATGTAGACAACTTCACTCAAACAGTGTACAATAGGATGGTATATAAGTTTAAGACAACAAAAGAAGGGGTAATTATATGAAAGCAAAGAAATTAGCGGCAGTAGCATTATCACTGTGTCTTACAGTGCCAATGTTCAGCACAATTGTAAGTGCAGCTGATGGTTCTCTGATGTTCTCTGATCCACAGACAAAGGTTGGAGAGGAAGTAAGTGTAGATCTTGTTGTGAGATCTGGAAATTCAGCTGTTGGAGATGCGGATATTACAATGAGTTATGATACTTCTGCACTTCAGTTTGAAAGCGGAGAGGGTGTAACAGCAGACAGTGATGGCAAGCTTACATACTCAGGAAGCGGAGACGGAACGGCGAAAGAACTTCGTACTACAATGACGTTTAAAGCATTGAAGATGGGAGACACAACGATCACAGTTGACAGCTCAAAGGCTTATCTGTATTCAGATGAGACACTGACATTAGACCAGGGATCTTCCGCAATTAAGATTGGACAGGCAGATGATGGTTCAACAGAGATTGAGGCAAATGGAAGTGAATCAACTGGCGCAGCTACTGATATTACGGTAAATGTGAATGGAACAGATTATAACTTCTCAGAAGAATTTGCAACATCTGCGATTCCGGTAGGATATAGTGAGACTACAAAGACATTCAATGGAGAAGAGCACAAGTTTGTTGCTAATGAGGCTGGTGTTACACTTGGATATTTGGTAGATGCTTCCGGAGAAGGAAAGTTTTTCCTCTACAATGAGGACGATTCTACATTTGTTCCATATACAGAATTGAAGATTTCTGATACAACATCAATTATTCTTTTAGCAGATAATGGAGGAGTAAAACTTCCGGATTCATACCAGGAAGGGGAACTTACAGTAGCAGATCAGACATATCCATATTGGGCAAATCCAGAGAATGATCGTTATGATCTTCTGTATGCAGTGAATACAAGAACAGGTGAAAAAGGGTTCTATCAGTATGATTCACAGGATGGAACTTATCAGAGTGTAGATGTTCAGACAACAGACAGTACAAAGAAGGAAGCAAAAGGGATTGTTGGAAAACTGGAGTCGCTTGTAAAAGAGCATCCAATTGTTCTTCTGGCTGGAGGAGCACTCATCGTAGTTGTATTACTTGTTCTTATGATTATGTTTGCAGTAAAACTTGTGCATAGAAATCAGGAACTTGATGATCTGTATGATGAGTATGATATTCCTTTTGAAGACGAAGAAGATGACGAGCCGGTTGCTGCTAAGAAGTCAGACAGAAAGGCGTTTGGACGTAAAAAAGTAAAAGATGATGATTATGACGATGGTTATGATGATGATTTTAATGATGATTACGATGCCTTTGATGAAGAGTATGCTGATTATGATTTTGATGATGATTATGACGATGACTATGATGCGCCGACAGAAGATACAAGAAATTTAGGGAGATCCGCTAAGAAATCAAAAAAAGGAAAAAAAACAGATGATTATGATGTAGATTTCATTGATCTGTAAGTTTAAGAGACAGATGAAAGATACTGATTAGGTAGTTGGAAAATATAGACAGGATTAGAACGGATTAAGAAGGAAGTTCTGATCCTGTTTTTCTATCGTTCTTTTCAATCTTTATTAATTGATTATACACAGATTTATCACAATGCGGAGTTACTATGTAAACATCAAAGAAAAAGAATAAACAAGAGAAGAGGTAATCTTTATGGAAA
>OODE01001595.1_pt1 | contig 14004 bp, 8 predicted proteins | sample 1671771 | NCBI WGS metagenome assembly OODE01 (sample SAMN06348191, study PRJEB24527) | human gut metagenome | biome: human gut; feature: ankylosing spondylitis patient; material: feces | host: Homo sapiens | place: China | collected 2015-10 | reverse complement strand
AAGGTATGGGACCGGCGAAGAGTATTACAGTGATGGCTGCATTGGAACTTGGAAAGCGTCGGAAATTGCAAAACACAAAAGAAAGGCCTCAAATCACCTGTTCAAAAGATATTTATGATATCTTTCAACCTTTGATGTGCGACCTCGAACAAGAAGAATTCTGGGTTCTTTTATTGAATCAGGCAACGAAACTGATTGATAAGGTGCGTATCAGTACCGGTGGAATAGATGGAACATACACCGATGTACGCACCATCCTTCGGGAAGCATTGCTGCAAAGAGCTACCCAAATAGCTGTGGTCCATAATCATCCTTCAGGGAATATCCGTCCTAGTCAGCCTGACAAAACACTGACAGAACATATTCGTAAAGCGGCAGATACAATGAATATCCACCTGATAGATCATGTCGTCGTTTGTGAAGACGGGTTCTTTAGCTTTGCGGATGAAGGATTGCTTTAATTTTCTCTACATCTTTATTCCCTTTTGCAACAATTTACCATCTGGGTACGTTTTTCATATTAGTGAAGATGGAGAATAGATGTAATATTCTTTAGGTACACGATGCTCATTCCGTACCTAATTTTTTATGTTTCATTTTTTATCTCTATCTTTGCGATACATAACAAAATGAGAAGACGTATGGAAAAGATTGAAATAGAAGAAAAGATTGTAGCCATGCTAAAAACGGTGTACGATCCGGAAATTCCGGTGAATGTATACGATCTTGGACTGATTTATAAGATAGATGTCTCCGATACTGGAGAAGTGGTACTTGATATGACATTGACAGCCCCTAACTGTCCGGCTGCTGATTTTATCATGGAAGATATTCGTCAGAAAGTGGAATCGGTGGAGGGTGTGACTGCGGCTACCATTAATCTGGTGTTTGAACCGGAATGGGACAAAGATATGATGAGTGAGGAAGCGAAACTCGAACTCGGTTTTCTCTAGTTACGAGTGATAACCTCATAATCAATCTCTTATAACTAACAACTCAAAACTCATGAAGAACGTTTATTTCCTCTCCGATGCGCATCTTGGGTCTCGTGCCATAGAACATGGACGCACCCAGGAACGGCGTTTGGTGAACTTCCTTGATAGTATAAAGCACAAGGCTTCTGCTGTTTATCTGTTGGGAGATATGTTTGATTTCTGGTATGAATTCCGGCTGGTCGTCCCCAAAGGATATACCCGTTTCTTGGGAAAAATCTCCGAACTGACGGATATGGGAGTGGAAGTGCATTTCTTTATTGGCAACCATGATATATGGTGTGGGGATTATCTCACCAAAGAATGTGGTGTCATTATGCACCGTGAACCGCTGACTACCGAAATATACGGAAAAGAGTTCTATCTTGCTCATGGTGACGGACTGGGCGACCCGGACAAGAAGTTCAAACTGCTTCGTTCCATGTTTCACAGCAAAACATTACAAACATTGTTTTCCGCTATTCATCCCCGATGGAGCGTGGAACTTGGTTTATCATGGGCGAAACGCAGCAGGCAGAAACGGACTGACGGAAAGGAACCGGATTATATGGGGGAAAATCAGGAGCATCTGGTACTATATACAAAAGAGTATTTGAAAAGTCATCCTAATATAAACTTCTTTATTTACGGACATCGCCACATTGAACTTGATTTGATGCTAAGTGTCACTTCACGTGTGCTGATACTTGGAGACTGGATTAATTTCTTTTCTTATGCCGTATTCGACGGTGAGAACCTTTTTCTTGAAGAATATATAGAAGGAGAGACGCAGGTTTGAGGCGGATAGTTTCATCCCGGTTTGAAACAAAAAGTTTCCCGGTGTGAAACAAAAAGTTTCCCGGTGTGAAACGAATGGTTTCCCGGTGTGAAACACTTCGTTTCTCGGTGAGAAACAAACAGTTTCAAGGCATGAAACAACTAGCTCGCTTAAAAAGATTGAAAAAGAGCTCATGCTTGAAGAGAAAAATCTCTACCGATAAGAAATAATTAAAGCAATAAATCCCTGCTCCAACATTGTGGAACAGGGATTTATTACATTATTATGGGTTGTTTTCTATGATAACTCTGATTACAACCGTTCAATCAATTGTTTACTGGAAAGTTGGTGTATAACTTGAAGCTATTAGCAGGTATAACAACAGGCTGTTCAGAACTGTTAGTCACATTCAATGTTTCACCATTCAATTCATACCAATCTCCCGTGTTACCAAAGTACACACCTGTATTAATCTGTTCATTCTTGAAATTGCCTACTACAACCAGTTTCTTTGTAGTGGATTCCAATCTTAGATAACGACCTTTATCCCAATCGGAAACACTTACTTTCCAGTCTTTGAATGCGTTGTCGCTGAATAAGTCCGGATTATCATTGCGTAATTTCAGCAAAGTGCTATAAGTGTCGTATAATCCTTTCCGATATTGGTCAGTAAGATAATCCCATTTCACAGGCTTGGCATCAGTATTCTTTTCAGTTCCCATTGTTCCATCGTACTTATACATTATGGAATAATCATATCCTAGTTCGCCAAACTGCCAAATCATTTTCGGTCCTGGAACGGTCAGGAAGAAGGCTGCATTTGTTCCCAGTTGTTTCATGCGGATATCAAGACCTGCATTTTGAAGATTGCCAAAAGCAGTTTGCTTGTATGCAACTCTTTCTTCATCATGACTTTCCATGAAATTAACCCATCCTTCAGCAGGCATTCCGCTATTTCGCATGTATGAAAAATCAGAATTGCTTGATTCTCCCATTCCGGATTGGCAATAGCTTTCATTCATATTATGCCATAGTTTCATCCCTGCTTTAGCCAATTCTGACTCTTCATCCAAATTGCAGAAGTGTTCGAGAATCATCACTGCATTAGGATTGGTCGTATTCACTGTTTTATAGTAATCTTTCAAGATAACAATACGGGAGTCATCTTTGTTGCTTGCCGTTGATTCATTGCTCTTGTTTTGAGTAAATCCTTTGGTTAAGTCAAAACGGAAACCGTCAAACTTATACTCTTCCAACAAGAACTTCAAGTTACGTTTTACAAATTCACGTACAAGCGGCGATTCGTGATTGAAGTCATGGAATACGCTGAATGGATGCGGAGCATCGACATTGAACCACGGATTATTCTTGGCTGTCTTGCTTTCTTTCGAATTCCAATAAAGTTTAGCAAATGGATGACTGCCAGTAGCATGGTTGTAGACTACATCCAGTAATACTGCAATGCCTTGTTTATGACATTCATCAATGAATTGCTTATATTCCTCTTTCGTTCCATATGCTTTGTCCATTGCAAAATAATAACATGGATTGTATCCCCAGCTATTATTCCCGTCGAATTCTTGTATAGGCATCAGTTCAATCGCATTCACTCCCAGACTCTTGATGTAGTCCAAATGTTTAGTAGCCTCTTTGATTGTACCCGTAGCAAGTTCGGAACCTACTTGTGTGAAGTCACGGAATAGTAACTCATAGATTACCATATTGTCAGGATTATCAATCTTGAAGTCGGATACTTGCCAATTGTAGGATGCCGGTTTTGTTTGGAATACGGAGACAATGCCTGTCGTCTTTCCATTCGGATACTGTATGGCACTAGCCGGATAAACTCCTTGTTCTACAAGATATTTATCGTTCGAGCCATCCAGCACTTTTTCACAATAGGGGTCGCCAATACGAACATTGCCGTCTTTTTCACTACCCATGTAATATTGGAAACCATACTCTTTGGCGGGGTCGATGCCTGTAACGGTGTACCACCAGAAGTGTTTGTCGTTATCACGCTTCATCTGATATTCAGTACTAAGTTCCCAATCATTGAAGTCGCCAATGAGACAAGCATAATCCTTGTAATTGTTATCCGTATCCAAATCGTATAGTGCGAAAGTCACAGACGTTCCGTCAGCCGATGGATGGATACCCGCTTCTTCTACCGGGCAGGCAGCTATCTCTACCGGAGCCGGTGTGAAAGTCTTGTCTCCTGTTACTGTGATAAAAAAGTCGCTGGTTTTCTTTTCGTCAGTCAACGCTTCATCATTGCGGAAGAGGATGCAGACATTTTGAATGTTTGCTGCATTTTCCGCGCCAAACCATTCGCGTACTGTCGGGGCAAGTGTAAAGCACCAAATATTATCCGCCACTTTCTCTGCCTTGTATTTATCTTCATTTACCCCCCATTCCGTAGGAACATACATCCAGTCATTGATACCGATGTGAACATATACATCACCTTCATAGCCGTACAAGTCGTCGCCGGCTGCTGCTTTATACCAGATTTTACCTTGCTTGTCGCCCTTGAATTTAGTGGGGTAATTATTGATTCCTTCTACCAATTCTTCGATAGACGGCTCGTGATCCAGTTCGGGGATTTCCGGACCGGTGATTAACATCTCATGGTTTTCGTCGGAACATGCTACTATCGTGAATAGACAGAGCAGCATCCAGAATATATGTTTTATATCTTTTTTCATAATGTATTTTCCATTTATTATTCTTTGATGAGGACTAGTCTACCGTTCAGATAGAATTTGATGGTATAGTTACCGGTTGCGTCCATTGAAATATTATCTCCAGCAAAAGGACTGGGTGTATCTAATGTTCCCCCGAAACTAACACCGGAGTCCCAACTGGAATTGACGCGGAGTTTAAATTCACCCACAGTCATTTCAGTCTTTGCAGTCCAGCATTTTTCTGTTGCATCATAAGTTAATTCTTTGCCGTTTTCCCATCCTCCTGTGGCTGTACCTATAATATCCATAGATGTTATTTCTGTTGCAGAGACGTACTTGTCGTCCAAATTGACTACAATGTAATAAATACCCTGTGGTAAAGATAAGTTTCCACCATCATTTGTCATACCTTCTTTCGAGGTAAAATAGTCATATCCATAATCAAGTCCGCCATTCGAACCATCCGGCCAATAGGGCTGTGCGGTAAACTTAAAGCCACCGTTCAATTCCGACATTCCCCAATAAGCATTGTTTCCTTCTGGCTTATATAAAGTCGGTGCTTGTGAAGGCTTCCATTCCTGATGATTTCCTGGTATCCATAAATGAGGTGCATCCATTGTTTTCTCAATCTTGTAAGTGCCTTCCATCATGTTGATGGAGATTCTAACTGATTTATAATCGCCACCGGATATTTTGATAGGATTTGCTGTTTCTGATAAAATGAGATTGCCTTCTGGAGCATCGTTGTCTGCATCAACCGCGCCAAGTGATTTGCCTGAGTTGGATTTAATCAGGAAATAGGCATCTTTTGCACCGGTGTTATCTGTAACCAGAGCAGGAACTGTTGTTGTAAAGACTGAATTGGTATAAGGATCACCACTTGTATTAACAAATGCTACATTCTGTTCCCAAGTCAGAGAGCCATTAATATAATAAGCGCTTTCAATAACCGGTGCTTCCGGAGTAACTTTCAACTCATAGCTTTCAGCCGGTGCCGCATATACTGTCTTTCCGACAGCCACGTATGACGTTAATACTGCATTCATGGTACGTTCTACCGGACGGATACCATATATTTGCGCCACTGCATTCTGCAAATCTTCCGTTGCTACGTATCCTTTGTCGTCTACAATTAAAGTCACTTTATTATCTAACTTCATTTTATAGGATAAAGTGGCTTCTTCTTCAACGGCAGGAGCTGTAAATACGGCAACCGCTACGGATTCTTCCTCGACATTTCCAATATTAATCGGGGCTACACCTGTAGCTGTAAAAGTTATTTTGCCGGCAGCTTCTTCCTGTCCGTAAGACTGTGGGGAAGCTCCCCCTTCATTAAAATCTTCGTTGCAGGCTGTTAGTGCGGCAGCCAGTAACACGGTTATATATATTGATAATTTTTTCATATCTATCTGCATTTAAGATTAATCTATTTTGCTTTGAAGTAATAGCACTCGTCCAGTTCGTTGAACAGTACAGTATAATCACCCGGTTTGCAACTGATGGTAGCTCCATCAACAAATGAGCCGAATGGGAATACCTCTCCACCCCAAGTCTTGTCGCCGGAAGTAAATTTGGCTTTGCAGCTTGCCGCGATTGTTATGTCGGCATACCATACATGTGAATGCTCCATGGTAACTTTGGTCATGTTTACAGATTCCGAACCATAGATCAATGTGACGGCATCATATTCTGTCGGTTGAGTTTCAAAAGTAGTAGCTTTCATTGTCAGTTTATTTTCAAGCGTATTGAGATGAAGTGTGTACCAGCCGGCCGCATTCACTTTAATATTTTGAGAGTTCTTGTCATTTACCAAATTGGTGAATCCTTCGCTGTCAGCATTTCCCCATTGGTCGTCCCATGCACCGGGAGTAGCCACTACCTTAAATCCTTTATCTGCTGGGATATATCCTGTGTAGGTAAATTCTCCTTTACCAGTATTGGCATCATACGCATATCCTTTTACCAGTGACATCGGGAAATAAGCGGTACCTGCTGCCATTGTCGGATTTCCCCAGGGAACTTCACCGATGAAATCGCCCAGTAAATAATAAGTGGCAGGAACGGCATCAGATATATCCATATAATAAGGTATAACTTTCAATTCAATCGAATTGGAATGTATAGGATACCCTTTATCTCCGATATGTGCGTACAAACGTACAAATACACTCATCGGTTCGCCGTCATAATCATTCTCCGATGTCCAGCCGGCAAGTTTTACGATTGCCTTATTCAATTCCTGTGTGTTGGCATCCACTTTGGCTGATGTAGATATGGAAGGTAGTGTCAGATAAGAGGCGTTTGCCGTTTCCGTTTCATCAGTCCATTTGTCTGTTAAATCCGCTTGCATGGTGTAAGTCACTACGGCAGGGTAGCCATAGTCCGGTTGCGTACAAGTCAACTCGATATTCTTGGATTGATTTAGGTCATAGACGTTGTACGTTGCATTGGCAGGGGTGTTCAATACAAAAGTAGTAGGTTCCTGTATGGTAGGATTTGAGTCCCTGTCATCCTCGCAGGCGGTCAGCAGGGCTGTCGCTACTAGTATGGACGTCAATATATTTATTTTTTTCATATTACTCTGTTTATTTAAAAGTATAACTTCGGTCTGATTTAATACTCGGGATTCTGATCCAGATTTGTATTCGCATTGATATCATTGGCAGGAATAGGATAAATGTTGCGGAACTCTTTTATTTCAGTACCTTGTTTTTCTCCACCTTTCCAATCCCAGTTATAGTCGGTGTGTCCGCCGAAATCGCCGAAACGAATCAAGTCAATGCGGCGGCGACCTTCAAACCAGAACTCACGTGCCCATTCGTCACGGATGTCCGTCAATGTATATGAATCAGATTCGGCGGCGTTCGCACGCTTACGGATTTCATGCATAGCGTCTATGGTCTCCTGAGTAGAAACACCATTGTTGGCACGGATGCTGGCTTCTGCTACAATCAGATAAGCTTCTGCCATACGAAGAAGAGGTATATCCATATCAGGATTATCCGTATCGCTTGTCAGTCCGTTGTCTGCACGGATGTTCGAGAATTTGGCACATGCGAATCCGTCCGTAAAGCTCATATTGTCTCCTGTCGACGTACTTCTCTGCACTCCGCACATCAAGGCACGGTCATCTTTTGCTGCCACTACCATCTGGTCTTCCAATACGGAAGGAGCATCATTTACGTTTGGGAAGAATTTGGCTACCATTGCCTGACGACAATGCGGGCCGCCCCATCCTTGCTTACTTCCCCAGGGATTCATGCCTGTGTCACTTTTGTGCGTACCTGCAATCAAGAACAGCGAACCACCCCAACTCTTGGTTCTCACACCATCCTGCAAAATGGGAAGTATCACTTCCTGTCTTGCCTTGTTGACATTGCTGCCATCATTATCTGCCATGAACAGGTGTTTGTAGACAGGAGCCAGCTTATAGCCGGAGCCAATCACCTTCTGGGCATATTCCTTGGCTTTTCCCCATTGAGGCGTGCCGGTATAGACTTCTGCGTTGAGATACATACGTGCCAGCAATAACCAGGCGGCAACACGGTCTACACGGCCGTAAGTCGTTTGAAGCGGCTGTGCCAGTGTGGCGGTAGCGTCGTCACCGATTTCTTTCAACTCTTCTTCAATCTTCGCGAAAAGATCCGCACGTTGTATTTGCTGAGGCTTCTCTGTCGATACTTTATCGCAATACGGCGGATTGCCGAACATATCCATCAGGTAATAGTTATTCAAAGCACGGATAAAACGTACTTCTGCACGTTGGCGTGTCGTTTCATCATCTGTCAGTCCTTCCGTTTGTTCCAGGAAGTAGTTGCACAATGTGATGTCAAATGTCAGACGGTAATAGAGTCCTGTCACGATTTCATTGGAAGAACTCCAACTGCAATCGGCAATAGTAGCGACACCGGCATCGTTCCATGAATTGACAATCGCTTCATCTGTCATCAATTGGTTGGCACACCAAGTCATACGGTAGAAAGAGGAAGTACCTTCGTCGATGTCGTCCAAGTCACCGCTTCCGTCGGGGCCTTTCTGACCTGTCAGTCCGAGGGTTCCATATATCTTGTTAAAAACGCTTGCCTGGTCGAATGTCATCACTATATTCGGGTCGATAGGAGTCGCATCCAGGTCACCGATACATGAAGTCACGCTGACTGCCAGTAATAGTGAGGCAGCCGATAGGATTGATTTTATATATCTGAATTTCATAATTGGTATTTTTAGTAGGTTTAGAAATTAAGGCTTAAACCGATTAATGTAGTCAGAGGACGCGGATAAATATTGTTATCCAATCCCTTTTCTACTTCAGGGTCAAGTCCTTTGTATTTGGTGATAGTGAATACGTTCTGTACGGCTGCATATACGCGTCCGCCAATCGGAGCGCCGAACAGCTTTTTGAACGAGTATCCCAAAGTGATGTTGTCACATTTCATGAAGGAAGCATTCTGTACGAAGTAATCGGATAATAAGGTGTTGTCTTTCAGGTTCTGGATATTATTTGCCACTCCCATCAACGGACGGTTGTTGAGTGCGCCGAATGAATAGACAGAGGTTGGGTTGCAGTCGGAACCACCTGCTTCGACAGAGTTATACACATAGTTGTTCAGGCTGGCGCGCAGTGAGAAACTGAAATCCCATGACTTGTATGAAAGACGGGAAGTAAGTCCCATAAGTACGTCGGCTGTCGGCTTTTTGTAGAAGTAGCGGTCGTCGCCGTTAATCGTTCCGTCTCCGTTGCGGTCTACAAATTCGTTCTCGATAGGCTTTCCATTCTCGTCATACACTTGCTGGTAAACATAGAAGGAAGAAGCCGGATGCCCTACGGCATGCGCCATTGCTTTCATATCACGTCCGCCACCGATATTGTCTCCGGCAGCAACATAATAATTTTCGCTATCTCCGGTAGTTAATTTGGTGATTTCGTTTTTGTTGTAAGTGATATTGAAGCCAAGGTCCCATGTCCAGTCGGTAGTTACAACCGGTTTTGAATTAATAGAGAATTCGATACCTGAATTTTCTAATGAACCGACGTTGGACAATACCTTGTTTTTGAAGTTCGTTCCGGCAGAAACGAATACGCTGTTCAGCAAATCGGTGGTCTTGCGATAGTAATAATCCACAGCACCGTTGATGCGGTTGTTCAGGAATCCGAAGTCCAAACCTACATTATAAGTGGTCGTCTTTTCCCATTTCAAGTCCGGGTTGTATGCATTCGGGCGGTAAGTGGTTCCTTCTCCCAGGATAGGATAGTAAGCCCCGTCTTTGTTTGTCTCATAAACAGCCAGATACGGATAGTCGCCCGAATTGATATTCTGCTGACCGGTAATACCATAGCCAAGACGAAGTTTTAAATCAGAAAGTACATCAACGTCTTTCAGGAAAGCTTCTTCTTTCAACTTCCATCCCAAGGCAAAAGACGGGAACAATCCCCAACGGTTGTTTTTGTGGAAACGGGAAGAACCATCCTGGCGTACGGTTGCCGTAAACAGGTAACGGTCCAACAGTGTGTAATTGACACGACCGAAGAAAGATACCAGATAACTTTCCGTAGCCGAACCACTTGAGGTATTGTTGTAACGCTGACCTCTGTTCTCTACCACGTTGTTCGACAGCGGATAGAGTCCCCAATATTCCTGGTCGGACGTATCATGGAAGTGCTGCCATTCATAGCCTGCCATTACATCGAAACGATGTTTGTCGGTAAAATCTTTGCTGTATTGCAGGTAAGCATTCAAAGAGAGGTTGTACTTGTCTTTCTGTTCCCAGCCATAGCTGCCATAATAGTTGTTGGTCGAAGAATAGGGAGAGACATCCGTATATTGCTTACCCGTAGAGAGGTCCATACCACCGTTCACGTGTGCGTGCAAGTCCGGCAAGAAATGAAACTTATAATCCAGTTCCAGATTACCGATTAAAGATTTGGAGATGGCACGGTCGTCCTTTTCTTCCAACAAGGCAACCGGATTACCCGGAGCATTGCTGTTGAAAGTACGTTTCCATGTGTCGTCATTCAAAGAAGAAGCGTCCGTATTCCATTGGAAATATCCGTCGAAATAATATTGATGGTAAGGATCGTCGGAGCGGACGGACTGTGTAGGGTCAAAGCTGACCGCAGAACCTACCGCACTACCGTCAGCGTAGCGGTTCTTGGCAATCATACCTTTCAGGTTGGCATTTACTTTCAGATGGTCTTCAAAGAAAGAAGGAGCCAAGCTGACAGAAGCCGTATAACGTTCGAACTTGGATGTTTTCACAATACCGTTCTGGTTGGTATAACCGAACGATACACGGTAAGGCATATTCTTCAATCCACCGGAAATGGTGAGGTTATGGTCTGTACTTACGGCTGGGCGGAATATTTCTTTCTGCCAGTCGGTGTTGGCATTTCCTAATTTGCTATAAGCTTCGCTGTCTTCTCCCCAAATGTCTTTGATGAAAGAACGGAACTGGTCTCCGTCCATTACGTCGACGGTAGATTTTACAGTGCTGACAGATACATTGCCGTCATAAGAAATGGTAGGACGTGCGCCTGCCTGACCTTTCTTCGTTGTAATGATGATAACGCCATTAGAAGCACGCGAACCGTAGATGGCGGTAGCCGAAGCATCTTTTAATACGGTAAAGCTTTCAATATCATTCGGATTGACCATAGACAGAGGATTGGCCAAACCTTTCACTCCCTTATTATCCATTGCCAGACCGTCGATTACAATCAGCGGGTCGTTTTCTGCAGTCAGTGAAGAACCGCCACGAATACGAATCGTTGCGCCCTCGCCCGGAGCTCCGCCTTTGCTGATAACGCTTACACCGGCAATCTTACCAGTCATCATATCCTGTGCGTTGGTAATCAAACCTTTGTTTAGTTTGTCCGGTTTGATGGCCGTAACCGAACCGGTCATATCGTTCTTTTTCACCGAGCCGTAGCCGATAACGACTACTGCGTCCAGTACTTGAGAATCATCTTCCAATGTAACCATTACAGTAGAAGCCGCTTTCACTTCTGCTGATTTATAGCCGACGAATGAAACGGAAAGAATGGCATCTTTCGGTACATTCAACATAAAGTTACCATCGAAATCAGTTATTGTTCCATTGGTTGTACCTTTCACCAGTACGTTAGCACCGATGACAGGCTCACCCGTTGTGTCTTTCACATGCCCCTTGACAGCTATTTGCTGAGCAAATGCTCCAATGGAAAGGAAGAGTCCCACCAATAATGTGAGCAGGGCTTTTAGTCTTAAGCTCTTTTTCATGTCTCTAATTTAAAGTTATTTTATCAAAATCAAATATATCTCTCTAAAAAATACCTACTGAAAACTATATTCTCCCAATCTTATTCCCTAAAATTTCTTTAGTCCTTTTACTTCCGCTTTATCCTTTACTTCCTTGATACTGATGGCATAACCGCCACCGTTGGCAGCGCGCAAGTTCAGTTTGCTTTTGTTTGTCAGGATACCTTTTTTGATGGTATAAGCTTGCGGATTTTCTTTCCAGTCGGCATCTTTAGCATCCGCATAAACAGTGGCAATGTATTGTTTTCCCGGTGTGAGGAAGTCGAATACCAGTTTGGAAGTATGACCGTTCTCACCGGCTGTACAACCTACATACCAGTCGCCTGTACCTTTTGCCTTACGGGCGATAGTGATATATTCTCCCGGTTCTGCTTCCAGATAGTTTGTTTCGTCCCAGTCGATTGCCACGTCTTTGATGAATTGGAAAGCATCCATGAAACGTTCGTAGTTTTCAGGAATATCGGCAGCCATTTGCAGCGGGCTGTACATGGTCACGTACAAGGCTAACTGGCGGGCGATGGTAGAACGTACCTGTGAATTGTTTGCAGGATTCATCTTGTTACAATGAGTTTCGAAGATACCCGGAGTGTAATCCATCGGGCCGCCGACCAAACGGGTGAAAGGAAGTATAGTTGTGTGATATACTTTGTTTCCGCCGAATGATTCGTATTCGGTTCCGCGTGCGGATTCGTTGCCGATTAAGTTAGGATACGTGCGGCAGATACCTGTCGGGCGGGTTGCTTCGTGAGCATTTACCATGATTTTGTAGTCGGCTGCTTTCGTCACTGCATACAGGTAGTGGTTGTTCATCCATTGTCCGTAGTGGTGTTCGCCGCGCGGAATGATATTGCCTACATAACCGCTCTTTACAGAATTGTAACCGTTGTCTACCATAAACTGGTAAGCCTTGTCCATATGGCGTTCGTAGTTGCGGACAGATGCGGAAGTTTCGTGGTGCATCATCATCTTGATACCTTTGCTCGCTGCGTAACGATGTACTTCTTTTACATCGAAATCCGGATACGGAGTGACGAAGTCGAATACATAGTCCTTGCTATTGCCGAACCAGTCTTCCCAACCTTCATTCCAGCCTTCTACCAATACAGCGTCGAACCCGTTTGCTGCGGCGAAGTCAATATAGCGTTTCACGTTGGCAGTGTTGGCAGAATGTTTGCCGTTCGGTTTGGTTTTAGAGTAATCCGTTTCTCCCAGTTTTACGCTAGTCAGTTCGTCGGTATAAGCCCATGAACCTTTTCCGGTAATCATATCCCACCATACGCCGATATATTTCACAGGCTTCACCCATGAAGCGGCATCTGCGATTTTGCATGGCTCATTCAGGTTCAGAGTGATGCGGGATGCAAGAATATTGCGGGCATCATCGCTGACGATAACGGTACGCCACGGAGTATTACAGGGAGTTTGCAGATAACCTTTGTCTCCTTTAGCATCCGGAGTCAGCCAGGATTCGAATACCATATTTTTGTCGTCCAGATTCAGGTGCATACATGAGTAATCGATGAGAGCAGCTTCGTGAAGATTGATATATAAACCGTCATCCGTTTTCATCATCAGTGCAGTCTGTACGCCTGTCTGTGAGAAAGGAGTCTGAGAAGAGTTCGGAGTAATGGCTTCTTTCATCAAACCTCTGATTTCTGACAGGCGGGAGATAGTGTAATCATATTCCTGAGTGTCATAGTCGCCCGGTATCCAGTAAGCGATGTGGTCGCCTGCCATTGCAAACTGGGAATGTTCTTCTTTGATGATGAAGTAGTTCAGAGATTTCTGCTGCGGGAATTCGTAGCGGAATCCTAAACCATCGTTGAACAACCGGAAACGGATAAGGATAGAACGGTCGTTCATGGGCTGATACAGCGTGGCTGCCAGTTCGTTATAATGATTGTGGATTTCTTTTTCTTCTCCCCATACCGGTTGCCAAGTTTCGTTGAATGTGGAAGTCTTGACGTCTTTCACTTCGAATCCGTTATAAAGATTAGTCTTTGAATCAAGTTTTGTCAGATCCCGGCGGTCTACCCAGTCGAAATCTGTGCGGGTATTATCTTCTTTCTTTAATTCCAGTCCCAGGGTACTTGGTTTGATAACCGTTTTGCCTTTATAAATCAAGTCGTACGTTGGAGCACCTTCTTTGTTAACCTGGAAGGTCATTACTAGATTTCCATCCGGCGAAGTGAGTTTCTGTTGTGCATTCGCTATAAACGAGATACAGAAAAATGCGATAAGCAAAAGATTCTTTTTCATTTTATTTTTATGGT
>OODE01001581.1_pt1 | contig 14058 bp, 10 predicted proteins | sample 1671771 | NCBI WGS metagenome assembly OODE01 (sample SAMN06348191, study PRJEB24527) | human gut metagenome | biome: human gut; feature: ankylosing spondylitis patient; material: feces | host: Homo sapiens | place: China | collected 2015-10 | reverse complement strand
TCCATCTCGTTCATTCCGAAGCTGCTGTTCAATGTGGTCAAGGCCGGCTTCAATGCCGTGGAAGGCGTCCACACCTTCTTCTTCGGCGGACCGAGCAAGGCTGCAGAAGACCTTCAGGCCTACAAGAACGATATGAGCGCTCTGCGTGCAGACGCAAAGTCTCAGCGCGGCTGACCTTTCCAAAAACAAAAGAATGCCCTGCGGCGGTGGACTCTCACCATGCCGCAGGGCATTCTTTTTGTGTTTTACATGACCCGCACGGCTCCCTGTTCCCGCAGCGAGAGCAGATAGCAGCAGCCCGGGCCGAACAGCGCCTCCATCGCGGCGCAGTAGCGCTTTACCAGCGCATCCGGTACAAAAGCCTGGATCGTTCCGGCAAAGCCGCCGCCCTGCATCCGCCATGCACCGCCGGTGCCTGCAAGGATGCTCTGGCTGATGGCCAGAGCCGCCGACAGCCCCTGATGCTTCGGCGAAGAAGCGCAGTAGACATTCTGGCAGCACTCAAAGGACGAGTGGCCGCTCTTTTCCACCAGCCGGGCAAAGGCGGCAAAGTCTCCCGCCGCAAGAGCAGCTCTCTGGGCAAGGGTACGGGCATTCTCCTCAAAATAGTGGATGGCACGCAGCACGGCGCGGTCGCCGCATTGCTCCCGCAGGCGGGGCAGCTCCTGCCAGAAGCGTTTCTCGTCCACCTCGCCCAGCACCTTGCCGCCCAGACAGGCCGCCACGGCTTCCATCTCGTTCCGGATGGCCGCGAACTCGCCGGTCAGCTCGCTGTGGCTGGCGCGGGTATCGGTGACGCAGAGGGTCATGCCCTCGGGCAGGACGCCGTCGGCATGTATCTTCTCGATCTTCGGTGCCGTCGGGTCGGCGAAATCCGCAAAGAGCACCCCGCCCACGGCGCTGGTCAGCTGGTCCAGCAGGCCGCTGGGCTTGCCGAAGTAGGTATTCTCCGCAAACTGGCAGATGCGGGCCAGCGCAGGGGCGTCCAGGCCGCAGCCGTATTCTGTGTTGAGGATCATGGCCACGCCCATCTCAAAGGCTGCTGAGCTGGACAGTCCCGAGCCCCGCAGCACATCGCTGGCCGTGTAGGCATCGAAGCCGCCCACATCGCAGCCCTTTGCCCGGAAGCCCTCCGCGATGCCCCGGATGAGGCTGGCCGAGTGGGTGCTCTCCCCCTGCTGCGGCTCCTCTTCGGTCAAATCAATGACGTCCAGCTTGTTGAAGCCACGGGACTTGACCCGGATGAAGCCATCCTCGTTCCGGGACGCCACCGCCACAAGGTCCAGCGTGACCGCACCCGCAAGGCCGTAACCGTGCTGGTGGTCGGTGTGGTTGCCGCCAAGCTCCGTGCGGCCCGGGGCCGAATAGACCTGCACCTGCCGCCCCGGCCCATAGTAAAGCTCAAACTGCTCGAGGGCCGCACCATAACGGCTGCGCTGGCGGGCCAGGACCTCCTCGCTGCCGCCGTAGAGCGCGGCCAGCGCGGCGTCCCACCTCCCTGCTGCGATCTGTTCTCTGAGCTGCCTGCTGGTTGCCATCCAGAACCCCTCCCTGCACTCTCTGCAATGTTCGGTTTGTTACCGCTATTGTAATGCATCCACTGCCATTTTGCAATTTCAACCCGCAAAAAAAGTAATTTTCGGTGTCCAGCCCAAAGAATAAGATGTACTTTTGTTGAATTTGCGGGGGCAGATGTGGTATACTCAGGCTATAGAGCCAACAGGCAGGAGGGAACCGCAATGGCAGACGTCTACAAGCAGTCGTTCAAGCAGAACTACACCAACAACATCGAGCTGTCCATCTTCAACTGCGGTCTGGAGCGCTGTGCTCCGGGGCAGACCTGGGGTCCCGGCATCCGGGACCACTACCTCATCCATCTGGTCGTCTCGGGCAAGGGCGTGTTCGAGGTCGGCGGGCGCACCTACGAGGTCGTGCCGGGCGATCTGTTCTTTGCCCGCCCCAGCCAGCTCATCCGCTATACTGCCGACGAGGCCCAGCCGTGGGAGTACAGCTGGGTCGGCTTCAACGGTGCCTGCGCCCACAAGCTTGCGGCGCAGCTGCCTTTCACCGACGCTGCCCCCGTCCACCACACCCAGGACCTGGAGGGGATGCGGGCGGCCCTGAGCAGCATCTACTCGTCCCGCGGCCTGCAGCCCCAGGACGAGGCTGCGATGGTGGGCTATCTCTACCTCTTCATCGCCGCCCTGATGCGGGAGACCAGCGAGAGCCGCCCCCACAGCACCTCTTCTTCCAGCCAGTATGTCCTGAACGCCATCAAGTACATCCAGTTCAACTACTCCCACGACATCTCCATCGACGATGTCGCCAAGAGCGTCGGCGTCTCCCGGAGCCATCTGTACCGGGTGTTCATGCTCAATGTGGGCAAGAGCCCCATCGACTATCTGACCGAATACCGGGTCAACGAAGCCTGCAAGCTGCTGCGCAGCGGCACACTGTCCATCGCCGAGGTGGCGGCATCGGTGGGCTTCCTCGACCAGTTCTATTTTTCGCGGGTGTTCAAGCGCGCCAAAGGTGTGCCGCCCAGCAAGTATATGACCTCGCAGGCTGACGCAGACGTCCAGCCCGCCCCTGACGAGACATAAGGAGAGATCATTCCATGCCCTTACAGAAAAACCAGCTTCTCACCCTCCGCATCGAGCGTCTTTCCAGCGACGGCAGCGGCGTTGCCCACTCGCCGGAGGGCGAGGCCGTCTTCGTCCCGGGTACTGCCCCCGGCGATGAGGCTCAGGTGCGTATCGTCAAGGACTGCGGCCGGTATGCCTTCGGCATCCTGGACAAACTGCTCACCCCTTCGCCTGACCGCATCCCGGTGGACTGTGCTGTCGCCGGCCCCTGCGGCGGCTGCAGCCTGCGGCATATGGACTACGCCGCCGAGCTGCGGGCCAAACAGGAGAGCGTCGCCGACGCCTTCCGCCGCATCGGCGGACTGGATGTGCCGGTGCTGGATGCCCTTCCCTCCCCCGAGGTGGACCGCTACCGCAACAAGGTACAGTTCCCGGTGGGCCGCGACAAAAACGGTGCGCCCTGCATCGGCTTTTACGCCGGCCGTACCCACCGCATCGTCCCCTGCCCCGATTGCAGATTACAGCCCGGCGTCCTGAACGACATCGGCAACGCGCTCTGCAGCTTCTTCGCCTCCCACGGCATCCAGCCCTACGACGAGGAGAGCGGCAAGGGCCTTGTTCGGCATATCTTCCTGCGCCGGGGTACCCACAGCGGCCAGATCATGGTCTGCCTCGTCTGCACCCGCCCGAAGTTCCCCCACAGCGAGGAGCTCGTGACCGCGCTGCGGGAGCAGTTCAGCGATATTGCGTCCGTCCTCATCAATGTCAACGCCAAGAAGACCAACGTCATCCTCGGCGAGGAGACCGTCTCGCTCTACGGCCCGGGCTACATCGAGGATACTCTCTGCGGTGTGCCGGTCCGACTCGGCCCCCTCTCCTTCTACCAGGTCAACACACTGGCCGCTGAGCGGCTCTACGGCATCGCTGCCGAGTACGCCCAGCTGGAACCCTCGGACGTTCTGCTCGACCTCTACTGCGGCATGGGTACCATCGGTCTCTCCATGGCCGACCGCTGCCGGGAGCTCATCGGCGTGGAGATCGTGCCCGAGGCCATTGACAGCGCCAAGGCCAATGCCGCCCGGATGGGCGACGCTGTTGCCGCCAAGAGCCGCTTCTTCTGCGCCGACGCCGGTCAGGCCGCCGCCCGCCTCGCCGCTGAGGGCCTGCGTCCTGATGTCATCATGCTCGACCCGCCCCGCAAGGGCTGCGACGAGACGACCCTTTCCGCCGTCGTCCAGATGTCCCCCCGCCGGGTGGTCTACGTCAGCTGCAACCCGTCCACCGCCGCAAGAGATGCCGCATGGCTCGAAGAGCACGGGTATCATGCGGAGAAGGTGCAGCCGGTGGACCTTTTTCCCCGAACACGGCATTGCGAGGTTGTGAGTTGTTATACCAAAACGATGTAACAAACGCAGCCCTTAAGCCATGTCGAAGCGGTTTTCCTTTTGACCAAACTCCATGTCGAGCGGCATATCGAAGTGGACGTCAGCATGGATGAACTGGATGTGACTGCTGCGGAAAGCAAGGCGACTTACAACGAGATTCGGGATTATGTGTGGGAGCATCATCAGCTCAAGGTCTCCAACCTCTATATCGCACAGGTGAAGCAGAAACACGGCATTATTGAGCGAGAGAATTACCATAATGCGAAAAATGAAAATGCGAAGCAGCCCAAGTGTCCGAAGGAAAAAGGGGATGCGATTGTGGAAGCATTGAAGCATTTTCAGATGATTTGATTTACAGTATGTCCGTCTGATTTTCAGGCGGGCATTTTCTTTTGTTGGAATATGGTGTTTCTATTTTTATCGTGGTACAATATCTTAAAGACTTTTTGATTTCGGAGGGAGCCGTCATGATCGATCTTGCAAAACTGGAGCCTGTTTTGGGCGGATACCAGACCTATTTCCCGAAGCATTGGCCTCATGTTGAAGATTTCAAATGGGAAGCCGCGCAGCATTTCCACGACCATTGGAATATTGACGCGGCAGATTTTGGTGAAATGTTCAAGGAAGCCACTGCAACGGTCTTTTCGCTTCTGGATACCGGCTATGCCTATCCCCGTGCGATGATCCTGAATTTCGCAGCAGCGGACTGTGAAGCAACACGCGCAATGTTCCGCAGCTTGTTTGATGAATCCACCGAACTTTCCCAGCGCATTATTGCATTTCAGGCTGCCACCGAAGAAATACGCACAAAATACAACGACGGCAGTTGGAATAACCACTACCAGAACACCAGTGCCATCAGCGTCTATCTGTGGCTCCGGTATCCGGATCAATATTATATCTACCGCTATTCCGTTGCCCGTGACATCTCGGATGCGCTGAACTTCGATGCTCCGCCCAAGCGGGATGGTTCCGTAGAATCGCTGCTAAACAGCTACCGCCTTTATGATGAGCTGCGGGTGGCACTGAGCCAAAATGCTGCCATCACCCAGATGATCCGCAGTGCCATTGAAGCAGCCCCTGCCGGAAAATACTGGCCAGACACACACTGGAATATCGCTGCCATTGATCTGGGCTTTTATCTGAGCCGTTTCTACCTTGCCGAACAAAAGACATCACAGATGCAGGCCGGATGGTTTCCTGCTGAAAGTGAGTATGATCCGGGCATTACAACCGCACAGTGGAGTGCTTTGCTGCAAGACACCTCGGTTTTTACCTCGGAGGCTTTGCAGGTGATGAAATGTATGCTGGATTACGGCGGGCAGGCCACCTGCAAACAGCTTGCCATTAAATACGGTGAAACCAGCAACTTCTACATCTCCAACTCCTACCATCTTGCACAGCGGGTGGCAGAAAAGACTGGCTGCCGCTGCATGCCCCGCGACAGCGAAAATATGCGTTGGTGGCCCATTTTATATGTGGGCAAAAATGCCAGCACAAAGGCGGATGGCACTTACATCTGGCGCTTGCGAGATGAGCTTTTACAGGCTCTGAAAAAAGCCGATCTCTCGAAAGTACCGGCTGCCGCTGCCGCCTGTGAAGCACCTTCACGCCACTACTGGTGGCTGACTGCCAATCCTAAGATCTGGAGTTATTCCAGTCTGCGGGTCGGCGAAGAGCAGACCTATACGCTGTACAATGACAACGGGAACAAGCGCAGGATTTTCCAGAATTTCCTCGATGCAAAAGCCGGGGATCTTGTGATCGGCTATGAGGCCAATCCGGTAAAGCGAGTGGTAGCTCTGGCCAAGATCACACAGGAAAGCAACGGCAAAGAGATTTATTTTGAAAAGACCGAGAGCCTGACTTCCCCCATTGACTATGCTGTACTGAAGGCTTTCCCTGAGCTGGAGAAAATGGAGTTCTTCGTACTGCCGAACGGAAGCCTGTTCAAGCTCTCGGAGGGTGAGTACAACTTTATTCTGGATCTGATCCGGGATGAAAACCCTGCTCCCGTCCGGCAGGCATCTGCCGACAGCTACACCAGAGTTGATTTTCTGCACGATGTTTTTCTGAGTGAGCAACGCTATGAAGTGTTGGTTTCTTTGCTACGCCGCAAGAAAAATGTCATTCTGCAGGGTGCACCCGGCGTTGGAAAGACCTATTCTGCCAAACGGCTGGCGTACTCTATAATGGGTCAAGCTGATTCCTCCCGGGTTGAGTTTGTTCAGTTCCACCAGAATTACTCCTACGAGGATATCATGCTGGGCTACCGGCCGGACGGCTCCGGCTTCAAGCTGACAGAGGGTGTATTTTACCGCTTCTGCCAGAAGGCTTCCAACGACCCCGACCGAGAATACTTTTTCCTGATCGATGAGATCAACCGGGGCAACCTGAGCAAGATCTTCGGCGAGCTGATGATGCTGATTGAGAGCGACCATCGGGGCGAAAAGATCACACTGGCCTATAACGGGATGCCCTTCTATGTCCCGGAAAATTTGTACATTATCGGTATGATGAATACTGCCGACCGCAGCCTGGCCATGATCGACTATGCGCTGCGCAGACGCTTCAGTTTCTTCGAGATCGAACCGGCGTTCACCTCCGATGGATTCCAGAAATATCAATCTGCGCTTGACAATGAAACCTTCAATGCTCTGGTGGAACAGATCAAGGCATTGAACCGGGAAATTACCACAGATGCCTCCCTCGGTCCCGGATTTCGTGTTGGACACAGTTACTTTTGTCTGGCCGACCCTGCCGCCTGCACCACTGACTGGATGCGCTCTATGGTGGAGTTTGACCTTCTGCCTACGCTGGCAGAATACTGGTTCGACGCGCCCGACAAACTGCACCGTTGGGAAAAGAATCTGCGTGGTGTTTTCAATGACGACTGACAAAGGGATCTTTATCCAGAACATCTACTACATGCTCTCCTACGCCTATCAGGTGCTGCAGCAGCAGGATTATCAGTGCATCGCCTCGGAAAAGTTTGAGCGTATCGACGATTTGTTTGCTGCCATCCTTGCAAAGGGTGTTTCCCGGCAGCTGAAGCAGGGGCTCTATCGAGAATATGTTTCCCGAAGCGAGACCCGGTCAGTTTTGCGTGGAAAGCTGGATCTTCCGCAGACCATTAAGACCCGTATCCAGCACAAGCCACAGGTCGCCTGTACCTTTGACGAGCTTTCCGAGGATAACCTGTATAACCAGATTCTGAAAACCACCCTGCATGTGCTGCTTCGGGATAAGAATGTTTCTACTGAGCGCAAAGTGGAATTGAAGAAAGCGCTTCTGTTTCTGGACACGGTTTCTGCACTGCTTCCCTCTCAAATCCCATGGAAGCAGTTACATTATCAGCGGAGCAACCAGAATTACGAGATGCTGTTGAATCTCTGCTATTTCGTGCTGCACGATATGCTGCAGACCACCGAAAACGGCAGCTATAAAATGACAGCATTTTCGGATGAACGCATGGCAAAGCTGTACGAACGCTTTATTCTGGAGTATTACCGACAAAATCATCCCTACCTTACTGAGGTCAAGGCTGCGCAGGTCAAATGGGATCTTGTGGGAGAGCACGATGCTGCCATGCTGCGGTTTCTCCCTGCCATGCAAACCGATATTTTTCTGCGTTTTCGCGAAAAAGTTCTCATTCTGGATGCCAAGTATTACAGCCAGACATTGCAGCAGCAGTTTAATAAAGAGACCCTGCATTCTGCCAACCTCTACCAGATCTACACCTACGTTAAAAATCAGGATGCTGCCCATACTGGAAACGTTTCCGGGCTGCTAGTCTACGCCAAAACGCAGGAAGCCATCACGCCGAATTGTCTCTTCAACTTAGGCGGCAATCAGATCGGTGCACGCACATTGGATCTGAATCAGGATTTTCGGCAAATCACCGCACAGCTGGATGGAATTGCCCAGCAGTTTTTCGGGAAGCATCCGCTTTGATCTTTTCCATGTCGATTTACCCGCCTTCACACCCGCCCGTCTGTTTTTTCAAACTTTCTCCTCCCAAGTGTCCGAAAGAAAAAGAGGATGCGATCGTGGAAGCGTTGCGGCATTTTCAGATGATTTGATACGCAATCACCCCAGAGAGAATAGCCTCTTGTGCGTTCTCTCTGGGGTGATTTTTGCGTTATGCTACTTCCGGGTAGCGCATATATACATACTCGTAGATTTTCTTCTGGTAGGTCTGGATATCGCTTACATCATAGCTATTGGGAAGTTCTTGCCAAAGGGTATTGCGAATCAGGTTATCCACAATCGCCTTAGTTTCCTGCTTGTCCGTCCAATGGTCGAGTTTGGCGATCTGCTGTTTGATTTTTGTCAGCAAGTCCACGGACACCTTCTTGATCGTTTCAATTTCCTGCTTCGTGAGGTTCTCCGAAAACAGCAAATCATACACTGAAAGTTCCTCATCGCTGGAAAAGCCCTCACGCACATAGCGCTGCTGCTCCGTGTCCAGTGAATTTGCAAGCTCCATCAGATCTATGAAGGTTTTCTCAATGGTTGCCCGGTTCTGCTCTGCATTATAGGCATCTATGATCTCCTGATAGCGGTCATAATAATCAATGCGCTGCGGGTTTGCAAACAGCATTTTCGCCAATTGCTGATTCACCAGTTCATCCAGATCGCGCAGCAAGAGATTCTTCCGCCGGGTGTGGGCAAACTCCCGGCTCAGCAGGTCAAAATCAATTTTGCTGATGTCAAACTGCCGGGAAGGTACAGCCTCCTGATCCGGCTTTTCCACATGGATGTACTCGTTGACGATGCCGTTGATCTGCACCATCAGGTCCGTGTTATCTGCGTGTTTCCGCTTCTGCTGCAAGCCCTCGTAGATGGCGAGAATTGCGTTTTTCCGGGCGCGCACGGTATCGTCCACATCGTCACGGTCTGCGTAGCGGAACAGCCGCGCCAGTTCAGACGCATAGGTCTGAAAGGTTTTCTTGGTTTCCAATGTCTCGCACATTGCGTTGACCGCATCCTGTACAAGGCTCATCTTTTCAAAGTCCTGTGCGTCCACCAGTTCCTGCAGCTGGAACCCATGTTCTGCCAGAAAACCGTCCGTTTCTCCGATGACCGTACGGATACGCTGAATCAGCTCCGTTTTGTCCACCGTTGGGTCAATGCCCGCCGGGCTGTTCTTGCTGACCGTATAGTCCGCCAGAGCCTTGCGCAGCGCCTTTACGATACCAATATAGTCCACGATCAGGCCGTTGCTCTTGCCCTCCGAAACACGGTTTGCACGAGCGATGGTCTGCATCAGGGTATGGGCTTTCAACGGCTTGTCCAGATACAGGCAGGACAGACACTTTACATCAAAGCCTGTCAGCCACATGGCACAGACGAACACCACCCGGAACGGATTCTTGCTGTCCTTGAATTCTTTATCCAGCTCCCGCTTTTCCATTTTGGCACGGTGCGGCAGAATATCCAGCCCCCACTTTTTGAAGGTCTGCACCTCGTTCTGCTCCTGACTGATCACCACTGCCATTTCGGTTTCTTTCATCCATGCCAGTTTACGGGCAAGCTCCTGTGCTTCCTGCTGGGTCACTGTGCCCTGCCGGGCTTCCAGTTCCCTGATCTTTGCCTGCCAGTATTCCTGCACATAGTTGTACATCCGCACACAGGTGACCTTATTCAGGCAGACAAACATCGCCTTGCCGCTGGTCCAAAGGTCAGAGTAATGCTCCACAAAGTCCTTTGCAATGGAGCGCAGCCGTTCATCTGCGGTGAGAATATGGATCTCCTTGGCAAATTCTCGTTCCAGCTTTTCCTCCTGCGAAGGATCAAGGTCGGCTGCTTCAATGGCATCCAGGATCCGCCCGGTGATCTCCGGCTTGTCCAACTGGGCGATCTTATCCGCACGGTTTTCATAATACAGCGGCACCGTTGCGCCGTCCTCCACCGCCCGCTTGAAGTCATACACCGACAGGTATCCGCCAAAGGTGCGTTCCGTGATATGGTCATCTGCCAGAAGCGGCGTACCGGTAAAGCCGATGCGGGACGCCGTGGGCAGCAGGTGCATCATGTTGTCTGCAAAAATGCCGTACTGGCTACGGTGGGCTTCATCCGACAAAATCAGAATGTCGTGATCCGGGTAGATGGGCGGCTCCTTGGGCAGATTGAACTTCTGGATCAGGGTAAACACAAAGCTGGGGTTGCCCTGCAGCTTTTTTACAAGGTCTGTACCGCTGGATGCAATGAACTGTGAAGCCTTTGTCTTGCCCAGCAGACCGCAGTTTTCAAAGGTATCGCTGATCTGCCGGTTCAGCTCGTCGCGGTCGGTCAGCACCACAATGGTGGGCGAGCCTGCAAACTTGCGCCGGATCTTCTGCGCCAGAAAGACCATGGAGTAGCTTTTGCCCGACCCCTGCGTGTGCCAGAACACACCCAGCCTGCCGTCTTTCAGCTTGCGGTTCTCGTAAGCACTGACGGCCTCGTTGACGCCGAGATACTGGTGGTTGCGGGCCAGAATCTTGGTGGTGCGCCCACCGGAATGGTCGTAAAGGATGAAGTTTTCCAGCAGATCGAGGAAGGTCTTTTTCTCGCAGATGCCCCGCAGCATGGTTTCCAGCTCCACTCTGCCTGCATCGCTTTCCTTCAGACGCTTCCACTCGTGGAAGAACTCGTACTTGCTGCCAAGCGTGCCCACTTTGGCTTCCAATCCATTGGACAGCATAAGGAAGGCATTGTAATAGAACAGCTGCGGAATGGTATCGAGATAATTTCGGTAATTGTCTATGTAGGCGTTCTGCACATCCACGGTGGGCTTTTTCAGCTCGATGAACAGCAGCGGAATGCCATTGACAAAGCCCACGATGTCCGTTCTGCAGCGGTACAGCTGCGAGTGGATCTTCATCTCTTTTACGGCGAGAAAGTGGTTGTTTTCCGGGTTTTTGAAGTCGATCACCGCCGCGCTTCGGATTTCGGTGCGGCCATCCGGCCGCTTGACCGTCACCGGGATGCCATCCCGCAGCAGAAAATACTTTTCCTCATTGATCTGCATCAGGGATGCGGTGGAAACGTGTGCCGTGAATTTCTTCTGCACCTCGTCCAGCTGGTTCGGGGTGAGCCACGGGTTCAAGCGCAAAAGCGCCTGCCGAAAATACCGGGTCAGCAGCACTTCCCCATAGCTAGTGCGGCCTAACGTCCCGTCCGGCCCCAGCTTTTCGGAGTTGTAAGCCAGCACGACCTCCCAGCCCAGAACATTTTGCAGCAGGTTGCCCGCACTGTTCTGAACAAGGACATTTTCGGAGTATTCGCGGCTCATAGGATCACCCCCATACTTTATCTGCTACAATTTCTATAAATTTATCTCCAAATTCTGTTATTGTAAATGATGCCAATTCATTCTTTATAACAGTATAATCGCCATCAGGAAACAACGGACTGTCCTGTTGATACATTAAACCTAACGACAATAATCGAAGCAGTTCTGCACATTGCGATTGTTTCCGCACCATATGACGTTCTTCCAGCAATTTCAAATCACCTGGAATAAGTTGCTTTACCATTGATGCGTACTCGGCGAACTCTGCCCATGTAATTGTCCCTTCTAAGTAAGCAATATACAATTTTGCCAGCATTTGTGATTTTTCATATTCGAGATAGTTATCCAGCACAACCAGAATATATTCAATTTCCTGTTTACTCTTCCGTGTATCACTATTCAGTTTTTCAAGCAGTTGCTTTCTTTTGCTTTCGTCTGTGCAGCCTCTATTCAGTTCTGCCACAAACAATGCAAGTTGTTTGATTTCATGCCTCTCTCGAATCGTGTAACCAATCCTATAGAGTCCAACTACAGTTGAAAGAATCGGAATATCCTTTAGTATTCCATCATCCATTACTGCATCAAGTCCGACTTCTACTAAATCTCCCACAGTATCGCAAATATCGCTTGAGAGCGAATTTTCAAGCGAGACCACTAATTCTTCTGTATTTTCTCCCATAAAATCACGCCCTTGTTTTTTTCTCCAAGATACCTTTTATTTTCCAAAGCTCGCCTTCAGTTGGGCCACTTTCTTTGTTCTTTCCACATTGTCCAATTCCAAAAATGCCAGCAAGCACAGCTGATATATTTCATCGTACCAATTTTCAAGTTCATCCTGTGTCATTTTTGCAACTACTTCTCTATAGTGTTTATCGCCTTCTGTGCTGTTGTTATGACGGATATTCATATTGTTAAACATAAAGAACACATTATTTGCCAGTTCTTTATTTATCGACGCTAGTTCTATACGCCTTGGTTCTAACTGGTCAGCCAATATACGAAGAGTTTCTCTTTTTCGCGCAATATCACCATTCATCGTATAGTGATTATATTCAAGTACCTTATAGGAAATTTCAGGTGCTACAATTTCTGATACAGAAATCGCTCCTCTGTCTTTAGGAACAAAGATTGATATTCCCTCTTGAATTGCTCTCGTATATCCAATCATTTCCATCACATTTTGTACCTGTTGCAGATAGAATTGGCTTTGTTGAGCATTTCCAAACACACACAACGGATTTCCAGGGGTTATCCAAATTGACAAATTAAATGTATACTCGCAAAAAGATAGCAAATAATTCAAATCAAAATCATGTGGGATTTTCTCAAAGTGATAGTTATATGTATCATCAAAATCCTCTAATGATAAACAAGTCCTTCTAAAAGGGACATTCAAAAAGTTGCCTTCACAAAAATCTTTCAGTGTGTAACAAATCCCCTGCATATCTGGAGCTTTTTGAATATAGAATAATTCATATAGCCGTTGATATTCACGTTTCAGATCAACATTCTTTTCCTGTAATACCTGCAAAAAATTTCGTCTTACCATATACTTACACCTCCACTTCCCCGCTCACCAATTTGGGCAGTAATCGATTTCTCATATCTACAAGGCTTTTTATCATTTCCGTCCTACAATATATTTCATCAAAAATATCATGGACATTTTTCTGATATTCTGCAAGCACCTCATCTTTAGGTAATATGATTTTCAATTCACGAAACACCGTTTTACTAATTTCCAGATATGTTGAACCGCCTGCCTTTTGTCGAATCTCCTCTACTCGGCTTTTCAAATTAAACAGCAGATACATTTGCAAGTTTTCCCTTTTGGGAATGCACGAAATAAATCCTTGGTTTGTACACACTTCATATTTGCACATTCCAAAGAACCCAACACTCGCTCTACTTGTCATTAAGATAGTTTCTGCCGGCAACATCTTTGCAGAACTATTTTTTAACCCTTCTGGTGTTATCTTCTTTTCCGTGTCCAATAACGCCAGCGAGAAATTTCGCGTAATATCTGTGGGGGTCACCCACAAAATATCACCCTTTTCATAATAGCTTTGAATTTTGGTAGAAGGTGTACCTCCACCAACTGTATCGCATATATCTGCAATACTAGCCACTCGCCACCCCTCCGGCACACCATCCACAATTTTCGTGTTTTCATGCCCCGGAAAGCGCAAATCCACAAACCACTCTTTATAAAACCGCTGGGCCGCTTCTTCCAGCAACTTGATTTGTTTTTGGTTGTTTTCAATCAGATCATCATAAGCCGAGAGAATATCTGCAATGCGGCATTGTTCTTTATATTCTGGAATACAGAACTTGATGGTTGACAGCTTTTCCCATGAAAGATTATCCTGTGCTGTTCCCTGAGAAATTTGTTTACAATCACGTTGCAGTCTATCAAAACAGTATTTTATGAATCTAGTGTTTGCAACTCCTTCAAACGGAACAAACCCCATAATACTATCTGGGAAACAGGCCGGGAACGCCAAAACGCCCGTATCAGCAATATTTGCAGCTATCGTTATACATAACGTTCCTTTGTCCCACAATTTACTTTGTGCCAACCCACTCTCATTATATGTGTCAGAGTATTTTGTAATATAATAATCTGCATTTTTTACATCAGCTGTTTGAATAAACGGATATTTACCCCCAAAAAGTTTAGGATCATTTCTAGGCCGATGCTTCGACTTTCCTCGCGATACCGTCCCCAACTGGTCAAGCGTCTTATATTCCCACTTCATACCCCCATCTCCTCCAGATTCTTCGAGATGGTTTCCATCAGGCGGTTGGA
>OODE01001576.1_pt1 | contig 14102 bp, 10 predicted proteins | sample 1671771 | NCBI WGS metagenome assembly OODE01 (sample SAMN06348191, study PRJEB24527) | human gut metagenome | biome: human gut; feature: ankylosing spondylitis patient; material: feces | host: Homo sapiens | place: China | collected 2015-10 | reverse complement strand
CCGGAAGAATATTGGTATCGCTTAAATCTTCCTCAGCTACAAGTCCGGCGATGGCATGGGCAGCCGCAAGTTTCATCTCTTCTGTAATCTGTGTGGCGCGTCCTTCCAAAGCGCCGCGGAAGATTCCAGGAAAAGCAACGACATTGTTTACCTGATTTGGAAAATCAGAGCGTCCTGTTCCGACAACCTTTGCACCAGCCTTTTTTGCAAGGTCAGGCATGATCTCAGGGACAGGATTTGCCATGGCAAAAAGGATGGCATCCTTATTCATGGAAGCAACCATATCTTCCGTCACGATGTTTGGCGCGGAGACACCGATGAAAATATCTGCGCCACAGAGAGCATCGGCAAGTGTTCCTTCTTTTTCTTCCAAATTGGTCACTTCGGTCATGTATTTCTGCATGTAGTTTAAATTCGGCGAATTTTTGGAAAGAATTCCATTGATATCACACATAGTAATGTGAGAAAAGCCATAAGTCAAAAGTAGTTTTGTGATGGCAATTCCAGCGGAACCGGCACCGTTTACGATTACTTTGCATGAGTCTTTTTGCTTTCCTGTCACTTTTAATGCGTTGATGATTCCGGCGAGCACTACAATGGCAGTTCCGTGCTGGTCGTCGTGAAATACCGGAATATCCAACAATTCTTTTAATCGTTCTTCAATTTCAAAACAACGTGGAGCAGAAATATCTTCCAAATTGATTCCTCCAAATGCCGGGGCAATATTTACGATAGTTTTGATGATCTCTTCTGTATCCTGTGTGTCAAGACAGATTGGAACTGCATTGATCTGACCGAACTCTTTGAAAAGAACTGCTTTTCCTTCCATGACAGGAAGCGCTGCATATGCCCCGATATTTCCGAGACCGAGAACTGCACTTCCGTCAGAGATAACGGCTACAGTATTAGCTTTCATAGTATATTTATAGACTGCCTCTTGTTCTTTTGCGATGACTTTACATGGCTCGGCAACGCCAGGTGTATATGCGATTGCAAGATCTTCTCTGGAGTTTACATGCGCCTTGGCGGTTGTCTCTAGTTTACCGTTCCACTGTTCGTGCATTTGTAAGGCTTTTTCGTTTGTTGTCATTTTTCCACACCCTTTTATTACATTTTAGTTTTTGTTTCGTACATTATCATACCATTGTGCGGAACTCAAATCAACTGAGATGAAAAAAATACTTTATCTTCTGAGAAAAGTAGTGTATAATAGGAATCAGAAAATTCAATGTAGTCAATTCAGACAGTGAAATCCCACAGTATGGTATTTGAATAGAGAAAGGATGTAAGTATGAGAGAAAAGTATGAATCTCTGTCACTAGCAGCATTAAGAGATATTGCGAAAGCAAGAAAATTAAAAGGTGTCAGCACTATGAAGAAATCAGAGCTGATAGAACTGATGCTGGAACAGGACGAAAAAGATAAAGCAAAAGAAGTAAAAGAGGAGATTAAGAATGAAAAAGCCGGTGTGGCAGATATTGAGCAGCTTGACAGCGGCATGGTGGCACACGGAATTATAGAGGTACTCCCGGATGGATATGGATTTATTCGAAGCGATAATTATCTTCCGGGAGAGAATGATGTGTATGTTTCCCCGTCTCAAATCCGCAGATTTGGCTTGAAGACTGGAGATATTATCTCCGGAAATACAAGGATTAAGACACAGGCAGAAAAATTCAGCGCCCTTTTGTATCTTACAAAGATTAATGGAGTTTCTCCGAGTGAGGCGACAAAAAGAGCGAATTTTGAAGATATGACACCGATTTTCCCGAATGAAAGACTGCGTCTTGAGAACGGACAGAGCAGTACGGCGATGAGGATTGTAGACCTGTTGTCGCCAATAGGAAAAGGACAACGTGGTATGATCGTGTCTCCGCCGAAAGCGGGTAAGACAACGCTGTTAAAGCAGGTGGCACAGTCTGTTTTGAAAAATAATCCGGAGATGCATTTGCTGATTCTTCTGATTGATGAGCGTCCGGAAGAAGTAACAGACATAAAAGAAGCAATCACAGGAGAGAATGTAGAAGTGATCTATTCTACATTTGACGAGCTGCCGGAACATCACAGACGTGTATCAGAGATGGTGATCGAGCGTGCAAAACGCCTGGTAGAGCATAAAAAAGATGTCATGATTCTGTTAGACAGTATTACAAGACTTGCAAGGGCATATAACCTTACTGTTCCACCGAGTGGAAGAACATTGTCGGGAGGTCTTGATCCGGCTGCGCTTCATATGCCAAAACGAATCTTTGGTGCGGCGAGAAATATGAGAGAAGGCGGAAGTCTTACAATACTGGCAACGGCACTTGTGGATACGGGAAGCAAGATGGACGATGTTGTATATGAAGAATTTAAAGGAACCGGTAATATGGAACTGGTATTGGACCGCAAGCTTTCCGAAAAAAGAATGTTTCCTGCTATTGATATCTTAAAATCAGGAACAAGAAGAGAAGATCTTCTGCTTTCAAAAGAGGAACAGGAAGCTGTTGAAAGTATGAGAAGAGCACTGAACGGACTGCGTCCGGAAGAGGCGGTAGATAACATACTGAATATGTTCTCAAGAACGCGGAATAATGAAGAATTAATACAAATGGTAAAAAAGACAAAATTTATCTAGACAAAACTTGATTCTTGTGTTACAATGAACGAGCTGTGTAAATAAAAGAAATTTACTGCACATTAAGTGCGTGTCAAAAAATAAAGAAGAGGTGAAAATCATGAAAGAAGGAATACATCCAAATTATTATCAGGCAACTGTAACTTGTAACTGTGGAAACACATTCGTAACAGGATCTACAAAGAAAGATATCCACGTAGAAATCTGTTCCAAATGCCATCCATTCTACACAGGACAGCAGAAAGCGGCTCAGGCTCGCGGACGTATTGATAAGTTCAACAGAAAATACGGCTTAAACAAATAATCAGACAGAATAAGAAACTAGAGAACAGGTTGAGGTTGGGAAATCTCAACCTTTCTTTGCTTCTGTGGATAATTGGAGTGATATATGAAACCATCAAACATTGGCGGACAGGCGGTAATGGAAGGTATCATGATGCGCCACAAGGACAAATATGCAGTTGCAGTACGCCGTCCGGATAAAGAAATAGAATTGAAGGTTGAGGATTACAAGTGCACCTTCGGTAAGGCTTCTTTCCTTAAGAAGCCGATCATCCGTGGTGTGGTCAGCTTTGTGGACGGACTTGTAGTCGGAACCAAGTGCCTCATGTACTCGGCAGAGATCGCAGGAGACGAGGAGGACGAGGATGAAGCGGCAAAGAATGCGAAACTTTCAGAGGAAGAACTTTCTGCCAAGAAAGAGAAGGAAGCAAAGCAGTTCCAGTGGCTTCTGTACATAACGGTTGCGATTTCCATTGTTGTCTCCGTAGCAGCTTTTATGCTGCTTCCGTATGCACTGGCAAGCCTTCTTCGTAAGGTCGGAGCTTCTGAGTTTGGAGTGACTGTGGCGGAGGCTTTTGTGAAACTGGCACTGTTTCTGGGATATATGTTCCTGATCTCCAGAATGAAGGATATCCAGAGGACCTTCATGTATCATGGAGCGGAGCATAAATGCATCAACTGTGTGGAGCATGGAATGCCTCTGACAGTAGAGAATGTAATGGCAAGCTCCAGACAGCATAAGCGTTGTGGAACCAGTTTCCTGTTTCTGGTCATGCTGGTGAGTATCTGCCTGCATTTTGTTTTTGTGCTGGTGCCTGTTTACTGGGTCCGCCTTTTTGGACGTCTCCTGATGGTGCCGGTCGTGGCGGGAATCTCCTTCGAGATGATTCAGTGGGCCGGAAGAACGGACAGCAAACTGGCAGATTTTTTCAGTAAGCCGGGTCTGGCAATGCAGAAACTTACGACCAAGGAGCCGACACCGGACATGGTTGAGGTTGCAATCAAGGCAGTAGAAGCAGTTTTTGACTGGAAACAATATTTGAAAGATGAGTTCGGCTGGGAGCCGGAAGAAAAAAATGAGGAAGACCATGCAGACATTTCATGAGCTGTTGACTGAGGGAACACAGCTTCTTGTAAGTGCGGGGATTGAAGAAGCCAGGTTGGATGCCTGGCTCCTTCTGGAGTATACGGCAGATATCGGCCGTGCCTGGTACTATGCTCACCCGGAAACGGAAGCAGGAGAAAAAACAGCCCTCAAATATCTTGAATTATGTAAACAAAGAGCAGAGCATATCCCGCTTCAGCATCTGACACATCAGGCGTGCTTTATGGGATATGATTTTTATGTGGATGAGAGAGTCCTCGTGCCGCGGCAGGACACAGAGGTTCTGGCGGAGGAAGCACTGGACCGTCTGAAGGAGATCCCGAATCCGAAGATCCTGGATATGTGTACGGGATCTGGATGCCTGCTTTTAAGTATCCTTATGGAGAGATCGGATGCTTTTGGAACCGGCGTTGATATTTCTGAGGATGCACTTAAGGTTGCCGGACAGAACAGAAAAAACCTGAATCTCGAAGAACGGGCAGTTTTGGTACAAAGTGATACATTTTCGGGAGATTATTTTCAGAAAAACAGTGGAAATACATCCTTGGAATATGATATGCTTATTTCAAATCCGCCTTATATACCTACGGCGGATATTCAGCAGTTGATGGATGAAGTAAGGTTTCATGATCCGGTACTGGCTCTGGACGGGCGCGAGGATGGCCTTTATTTTTACCGCAGGATCACCGAACAGGCGGGCAGCTATCTCAAACCGGGCGGCTGGCTGATGTACGAGATCGGCTGTGAGCAGGGAGCAGATGTATCTGCGATCATGAGACAGAATGGCTTTGTCGATGTCGCTGTAAAGAAAGATCTTGCAGGACTTGACAGAGTGGTAATTGGTAAAAAGCAAATGCAGGAGGAACAGCATGTTTGATAAACTTGATGACTTGCTGATTCGTTTCGAGGAAGTTCTGAATGAACTCGGAGAACCGGGCGTGACAGACAATCAGGAACGTTTTCAGAAGCTGATGAAGGAACAGAGTGATCTGCAGCCTATCGTAGACACTTATACAGAATACAAGAAAAACAAAGAAACCATCCAGGACAGCCTTTCCATGCTGGAAGAGGAGAAGGATGAGGATATGCGCGAAATGCTCAAGGAAGAACTTTCCGATGCCAAGAAGCGCGTGGAAGAACTGGAACAGGAACTCAAGATCCTGCTTCTTCCAAAAGACCCAAATGACAGCAAGAACGTTATCGTGGAGATCCGTGCAGGTGCCGGCGGTGATGAGGCGGCGCTTTTTGCAGCAGAGATCTACCGTATGTATGTGAAATACGCAGAATCCAGAAGATGGAAGACAGAGATGATGAGTCTCAATGAGAACGGCATCGGCGGATTCAAGGAAGTTACTTTCATGATCCAGGGACAGGGCGCTTATTCCCGCCTGAAATATGAGAGCGGAGTACACCGTGTACAGCGTGTACCGGAGACAGAATCCGGCGGACGTATCCATACTTCCACCTGTACTGTAGCGATCATGCCGGAGGCAGAGGAGATCGACTTCCACCTGGATATGAATGACTGTAAATTTGACGTATTCCGTGCGTCCGGTAACGGTGGACAGTGTGTCAACACCACGGACTCTGCGGTACGTCTGACACATATTCCGACAGGAATCGTTATTTCCTGTCAGGATGAGAAATCCCAGCTCAAGAACAAGGACAAAGCACTCAAGGTACTTCGTTCCCGTCTGTATGAGATGGAACTGGCAAAGCAGCATGACGCAGAGGCAGAAGCAAGAAGAAGCCAGATTGGAACCGGTGACCGTTCCGAGAAGATCCGTACTTACAACTTCCCGCAGGGACGTGTGACAGACCACAGGATCAAACTTACTCTTCATCGCCTGGAAAGCATTCTCGGTGGTGACCTGGATGAGATCATCGACAGCCTGATCGCCGCAGACCAGGCAGCTAAATTAAGTTCATTAAATGAAGAAGAATAAAGGGAGGAACTTCAAATGAAAAAAACTGCACTTGTAATCATGGCAGCCGGAATCGGAAGTCGCTTTGGAAAAGGAATCAAACAGCTTGCACCAGTAGGACCTAATGGTGAGATCATTATGGACTACTCTATTCATGATGCACTGGAGGCAGGATTCAATAAAGTTGTATTTATCATCCGCAAGGACCTGGAAGAAGAATTCCGCCGCGTGATCGGTGAGAGGATCGAGAAAGTTACAGAAGTTGCATACGCATTCCAGTCTCTGGATGATCTTCCAGAAGGATTTGAGAAACCGGCAGACCGTACAAAACCATGGGGAACAGGGCAGGCAGTCCTTGCTGCAAAGGCAGTTCTTGACGAGCCATTCATGGTAATTAATGCAGATGATTATTACGGTAAGGAAGCATATGTCAAAGTCCATGATTATCTGGTACAGGAACAGCCAGAAGATGGAATCCATCACATCTGCATGGCAGGATTCCGTCTTGGAAATACCTTAAGTGATAACGGAAGCGTTACCAGAGGCGTATGCCACATCGAGGACGGTGCACTGGTTGGTGTTACAGAGACACACAATATTTTCAAGACAGCAGACGGTGCAGAAGCAAGAGATGACAATGGAAATGTAGAGAAACTGGATATCAGAAGTCTTGTTTCCATGAACATGTGGGGACTGACACCGGCATTCATGGATACTCTGGAAAAAGGTTTCGTAGATTTCCTTCAGAATGTAGAAGAGGGAGATATCAAGAAAGAATATCTTCTTCCGGAAATGATCGACCGTCTCATCAAAGATGGCAAGGCAAAAGTAGATGTACTTGAGACAAAGGATACCTGGTTCGGCGTAACTTATCAGGAAGATAAAGCTGCTGTAACAGCCGCATTCAAAAAACTTGTAGAAGACGGAGTATATCCGGCACAGCTTTATAAATAATTTAATCTGGATCTAAGGAGAGTGACATAAGATGGGTAAATATTTTGGAACAGATGGTTTCCGTGGAGAAGCCAACGTACAGCTGACAGCAAATCATGCATTTCAGGTAGGCCGTTATGTGGGCTGGTACTATGGTCGTGAGCACAAAGCAAAGATCGTGATCGGCAAGGATACAAGAAGAAGCAGCTATATGTTTGAATATGCACTGGCAGCAGGACTGACCGCTTCCGGAGCAGATGCATATCTTCTTCATGTAACGACAACTCCAAGTGTTTCTTATGTTGTCCGCACAGAGGATTTTGACTGTGGAGTCATGATCTCTGCAAGCCACAATCCATTTTATGATAATGGAATCAAGCTTCTGAACGGAAACGGACAGAAGATCGAAGCAGAGGTAGAGGCAAGGATCGAGGCATATCTGGACGGCAGACTGGAAGAACTTCCATATGCGACAAGAGAAGATATCGGACGTACCGTTGACTTTGCTTCCGGACGTAACCGTTATATCGGTCATCTGATCTCTATCCCAAGCTGTGATTTCAAGAATATCAAGATCGGTCTTGACTGCTCCAACGGAAGTTCCTCTGCGATCGCCAAGAGTGTATTTGATGCGCTGAGAGCCAAGACTTATGTGATCAACGATGAGCCTGATGGAACAAACATCAACAGAAACTGCGGTTCCACACATATCGAAGTTCTGCAGAAATATGTTATAGATCATGGACTGGATGTAGGCTTTGCCTATGATGGTGATGCAGACCGCTGTATCGCAGTTGACCATAAGGGAAACATCATCGATGGCGACAAGATCATGTATGTCTGCGGTAAATATCTCAAATCACAGGGCAAACTCAAGGGAAATACTGTTGTTACTACGGTTATGTCAAACATGGGTCTGTACAAAGCCCTTGAAAGAGAAGGAATCAATTATGAGCAGACAGCAGTCGGCGACAAATATGTAGCAGAGAACATGATGGAAAACGATTACAGTATCGGAGGCGAGCAGTCCGGACATATCATTTTCAGCCGTTATGCAGCTACCGGTGACGGTATTCTGACATCTCTCATGCTCATGGAGGCATGTGTCGAGCAGAAAGCAACTCTCTGTGATCTTGCAAAAGAAATGAAAGTGTACCCGCAGATTCTCCGCAATGTCCGTGTGGCAGACAAGAAGACGGCAAGAGAAAATCCGGCAGTTGTAAAAGCTGTTGAGGATGTTGCAAGAGCACTTGGAACAGACGGCCGTATCCTTGTGAGAGAGAGTGGAACAGAACCACTGATCCGTGTTATGGTAGAAGCTGGTACAGAGGATATCTGTGCAGAGCATGTAAATCATGTGGTACAGGTGATGGAATCAGAAGGATTAATTGTAGAAGGATGAGAAACAAAAAAATCATATGTCTGCTGGCAGCCGGTCTTGGAGCATTGCTCCTGACCGGCTGTGGTGGAGAAAATCAAAAAACATATGAGCAGGCAAATGCAGACCTGGAACAGGGCAATTATGACTATGCGCTGAATGAATACCAGACCTGTATTTCTGCTGGTTATAAATTATCCCAGTCTTACAGGGGCTCAGGAATCGTCAAACTGCGCACAGGTGATTACCAGGGAGCGATCGATGATCTGACAAGTGCCTTGAATGACGAAAAGACCGGCAAATCAGACCAGAAGGACATTCTGGAATATCGTGCCGCCGCAGAGCTCAAAGCCGAACTTTATGACCAGGCAATGGCAGACTGCCAGACTCTGGCCGAGGATTATTCATTGAATGCAAATGACTATTATCTGACCGGCTGCGTGGCTCTTGCCATGGATTCGTATGATGAGGCTTCTTCTAATTTCTCAGAAGCCTATGGAAGTGATTCTACTTATGAGATGGCGATCCAGATCTACGAGGCATATCTGGGACAGGATATGGAAGCTGACGGCACGAGATACCTGGAAGCTGCACTTAAGACAGAGGCAAAGACAGCCGATGATTACTGCGAACGTGGCAAAGTTTATTATTATATGGATGATTATGAGAATGCCAGGACAGAGCTTACAACAGCTGCTGATAAAGGCAGCACAGAGGCAACACTGATCCTTGGCATGGTATATATGGCGCAGGGAGATACTTCCAATGCCCGTAGCTTTTATCAGCAGTATATTGATGCGGATGGAGATGATCCGGCGAAGGGCTATAATGGTCTGGCACTCTGCGATATCTCAGATGGAGATTATGACAGTGCACTTCAGAATATCAGCCAGGGTCTCGGAGATGCGACATCGGATGAGATGAGAGATCTTCTGTTCAACGAGATCGTTGTCTATGAGAAAAAACTGGATTTATCTACCGCACTTTCCAAAGCCCAGGAATATGTACAGACATTTAAGGATGATGATGCAGCAGCGAAGGAACTGACCTTCCTTCAGTCAAGAGTTGGAAACCAGGCAGCGGCAGGGGATGCCAGTGAGGCAGACACTTCCAATGAAAGTACAGCGGAGGAATCAGCAGATACTGGCACAGACGAATCTTCCGAGGAGAGTTATTAAGTTATGCAGTTTTATGAATTTAAGGAAACCCAGGAGAGGGTGATCCTCATTGGTGTTCAGACAGAAGTGGGAGACGATGTAGAAGCTTCTCTGGATGAACTTGAAGAACTTGCTGAGACTGCCGGAGCAGAGACAGTAGCGAAGGTGATCCAGAACAGAGAGGCAGTCCATCCTGGAACCTATATCGGCAAAGGCAAGATTGAAGAAGTGGCATCCCTTTTACGCGCTCTGGATGCCAATGGAGTCATCTGTGATGATGAACTTTCTCCGGCACAGCTGAACAATCTGGAACGGGAACTGGACTGCAAGGTTATGGACAGAACCCTTCTGATCCTGGATATTTTTGCAGGACGTGCTGTATCCAGTGAGGGTAAGATCCAGGTCGAACTGGCGCAGCTTCGTTATCGTGCGGCGCGCCTCGTCGGACTTCGAGAATCCCTGTCCCGTCTGGGCGGCGGTATCGGTACGAGAGGACCTGGAGAGAAGAAACTGGAAACAGACAGACGACTGATCCGTACCAGGATCTCTGCACTCAAGGCAGAACTTGCACAGGTGGAGAAACACAGAGAACTGATCCGCGGTAAGCGTTCCAGAGGAAACCTCAAGACAGCGGCGATCGTCGGATATACGAATGCAGGAAAGTCCACTCTTTTGAATACACTGACAGGAGCGGGGATCCTGGCAGAAGACAAGCTTTTTGCCACGCTGGACCCGACAACGAGAGTGCTCGAACTCAAGGACGGACAGCAGATCCTGCTTACAGATACGGTAGGATTTATCCGTAAACTGCCGCATCATCTGGTAGAAGCTTTCAAGAGTACACTGGAAGAAGCAAAATATGCAGATTATATCATCCACGTGGTGGATGCATCCAACCCGCAGGCGGAGCTTCAGATGTTCACAGTTTATGAAACTCTCCGGGAACTGGGAGCGACCGGCAAAAAGATCGTTACACTTCTGAACAAACAGGACCAGGTAACAGGAAGCGGTATCCGTGATCTCAAAGCGGATTATACTGTGAAATGTTCTGCACGAACAGGAGAAGGTCTGGATGAATTTAAGGACGTCCTTGCGAAACTTCTGGCGGAGGATCAGATCTATCTGGAGGAATTGTACCCGTACAGTGAAGCTGGCAAGATCCAGAAGATCCGTGAGTTTGGAAGCCTTCTCTCAGAAGAATATCGTGAAGATGGAATTTTTGTAAAGGCACGTGTACCGGCAGAAATCTTTGTTTCTGTGATGCCGAAATAACGTGCGAAAAGCCCGAAAATACGGGCAAAACCGGCAGATATCATAAGAAAAATATAACAAAAACAAACACTATATAGTTGTAAAATGATTAACATGACACAATATATAGTGTTTTTTATATATTGACGCAAAGGGCATAGTTTGATACAATAGGTCTACAGCGCATGACAGGGAGGTATGGTGTAGCATGTTTCAGGTAGTTAAACGTGACGGAGAGATCGCAGACTTTCAGATGTCCAAGATCACTTCAGCCATTGACAAAGCATTTGACGCAAAAGAAAAAATTTACAGTAAGGATATGATCGATCTTCTCGGACTTCGGGTTACGGCAGACTTTCAGAATAAGATCCAGAACAATAAAGTAACCGTAGAGGACATCCAGGACAGCGTGGAGAACGTACTGATCCAGGCCGGATACAGCGATGTGGCAAAGGCATATATCCTTTATCGCAAACAGAGAGAAAAGATCCGTAATATGAAATCAACGATCCTCGACTACAAAGAAATCGTAGACAGCTATGTTAAGGTCGAGGACTGGCGAGTAAAAGAAAATTCAACAGTAACATATTCCGTCGGAGGTCTGATCTTAAGTAACTCCGGTGCAGTAACAGCCAATTACTGGCTTTCAGAGATCTATGATAACGAGATTGCAGAAGCGCACAGAAATGCAGATATCCACATTCATGATCTGTCCATGCTGACAGGCTACTGTGCAGGATGGTCTCTCAAGCAGCTGATCCAGGAGGGACTTGGCGGAATCGAGGGCAAGATCACATCCGCCCCGGCGAAGCACTTAAGCGTTCTGTGTAACCAGATGGTCAATTTCCTTGGGATCATGCAGAATGAATGGGCAGGAGCACAGGCATTTTCTTCTTTTGATACTTACCTTGCTCCGTTTGTCAAGGCAGACGGACTTGCTTATCCGGAAGTCAAGAAGTGCATTGAATCCTTTGTTTATGGCGTAAATACCCCAAGCCGCTGGGGAACACAGGCACCGTTCTCCAATATCACACTTGACTGGACCGTTCCGGACGACCTCGCAGAGCTTCCGGCGATCGTAGGCGGCAAGGAAATGGACTTCAAGTACAAAGACTGCAAGAAAGAGATGGATATGGTCAACAAGGCATTCATCGAGACAATGATCGAGGGTGATGCCAACGGAAGAGGATTCCAGTATCCGATCCCGACCTATTCCATTACGAAAGATTTTGACTGGTCAGATACAGAGAACAACCGTCTGTTATTTGAAATGACAGCGAAATACGGAACTCCGTATTTTTCAAACTATATCAACAGCGATATGAAACCGAGCGATATCCGCAGCATGTGCTGCCGACTTCGTCTTGACCTTCGTGAACTCCGCAAGAAGAGCGGCGGCTTCTTCGGTTCCGGTGAGAGCACAGGTTCTGTCGGCGTGGTGACGATCAATATGCCGAGGATCGCATACCAGTCCAGGACACCGGAGGAATTTTACCGCAGACTGGACCGCTTGATGGATATTTCCGCGAGATCACTGCATATCAAGCGTGAAGTGATCACGAAACTTCTGAATGAGGGACTGTATCCGTACACCAAGAGATATCTGGGAAGTTTTGACAACCACTTCTCGACAATCGGTCTTGTAGGAATGAATGAAGCTGGTCTGAATGCGAGATGGCTCGGATGCGACATGACTGATGAACGTACTCAGAAATTTACCAAAGAAGTTCTGACACATATGCGTAACCGACTTTCTGATTATCAGGAGGAATATCCGGGAGAACTCTTTAACCTGGAGGCGACTCCGGCAGAGTCCACCGCATACCGTCTGGCAAAACATGACCGTAAACGCTGGCCGGACATCCGTACAGCAGGAAGCAAGGGCGACACACCGTATTACACAAACAGTTCCCATCTTCCGGTCGAATTCAGCTCTGATATCTTTGATGCACTGGATATCCAGGACGAGCTTCAGACGTTGTATACTTCAGGAACTGTATTCCATGGATTCCTCGGAGAGAAACTTCCGGACTGGAAAGCAGCAGCATCTCTGGTACGCAAGATCGCAGAGAACTACAGACTGCCGTATTACACGATCTCACCTACCTACTCCGTATGCAAGGAACATGGCTATCTGAGCGGTGAGCACTTTACCTGTCCGAAATGTGGCAAGAAGGCAGAAGTTTACAGCCGTATTACAGGATACTATCGTCCGGTACAGAACTGGAACGATGGTAAGGCACAGGAATATAAGAACCGTACTTTATATGATGTGATGCATTCTTCACTCAAGAAGGTACACACCAGCATGGTGACAGTGACAGAGGATGATGTCAAAGTAGAACCGGTGGAAACACATAAATACCTGTTTACTACAAGTACCTGTCCGAACTGCCGTATGGCCAAGAAAATGCTGGAAGGCGAAGATCTGGAGATCATTGATGCAGAGAAGAATCCGGACATGGCGCGCCAGTTCGGGATCATGCAGGCACCGACTCTGGTCATCACAGATGGAGAGCATCTTAAGAAATATGTGAATGCATCCAATATCCAGAAATATGTGGATGAAGAATTAGACTAAAATATCAGACCGTCAGGAGCATAAGAAATGCTTCTGACGGTTTACTTTTTGTATAAAGGTGAGTATAATGAAAAAAGTTAGTATATTTATACATACAGGACGAGGAGAGAGAAAATGATCAAACAGAATATCGTATTCATCGAAAACAAAGCAGGAAGCCTTCAGAAAGTAACAGGCCTCCTCAAAGAAGCAGGAATTGACATCTATGGATTTGCATGTTTTGATGCACCGGAATTTGCACTGTTCCGTATGGTGACAGACAAAGCAGATGAGGCAGAGAAGATCCTTACAGAGAATGGATATATGAACCGTGTGACAGAGGTCATTGCCGTAGACATCAAGGATGAAGTCGGCGGCCTGAATGCTGTTCTTGAAGTTCTCGGAAACTGCAATGTAAACCTTGATTATATTTATACATCTTATCATAGAGGAAACAGTCTTCCGATCATGATCCTTCAGACAGATGATGTATTTGTGACAGAGAATGTACTGAGCAATAATGGATTCCGTGTACTGAATTCACTGGAGGACTGATACAGGCATGAATAAAACAAGCTTTGGGAAAGGCCTTCAGGATGGAATTCCGATTGGCCTGGGATACTTTGCGGTATCCTTTACCTTTGGGATCATGGCTATTCAGTCAGGTCTGACTTCATGGCAGGCAGTTCTGATCTCACTGACAAATCTTACCTCGGCAGGACAGTTTGCAGGTATTGGAATCATTGCAGCCGGTGGTTCGCTGTGGGAGATGGCACTGACGCAGCTGGTTATCAACTTAAGATACTGTCTGATGTCTTTTTCTCTGTCACAGAAACTGGAAAAAGGTGTTTCCAATGGACACAGACTTGCGGTTGCGTTTGGTGTGACAGATGA